>Ga0209382_10000097_pt1 | contig 125983 bp, 127 predicted proteins | sample SoiMetdeltSBSDD5_FD_187599 | JGI IMG/M metagenome (GOLD analysis project Ga0209382, IMG submission 187599) | Bulk soil microbial communities from a Populus tree surrounding site in Tennessee, USA - Soil MetaG P. deltoides SBSDD5 (SPAdes) (version 2) | ecosystem: Environmental > Terrestrial >... | reverse complement strand
TAGTGATTGATGTCGCCGACCGCGTAGATGCCCGGCACGTTCGTCTGGAACTTCTCGGTGTCGACGCTGAGCTGGCGCTTGTTGATCTCCAGGCCCCAGGTGGCGATCGGCCCGAGCTTGGGATGCAGACCGAAGAACACCAGCAGCTGATCCAGCTCGACGCGCCGCACGACGCTGTCGCCGCCCTGCACGCTCAGCGTTTTCAGCACGCCGTCGACTGACGTGAGTTCTTTCGCCTGGCCGATCAGCACGTCGGCGCGATGCTCATCACGCAACGCGTACAGCTTCGCGACCGACGCGGGCGCGCCGCGGAACTCGGGCCGCCGATGCACGAGCACGACGCTGCGCGCGTGCTCGACCAGCGTCAGCGCCCAATCGAGCGCGGAATCACCGCCGCCGAGAATCACGACGTCCTGGTCCGCGTACGCACGCGGATCCTTGACGCGATAGTGGAGATACTTGCCCTCGAGCTCGGCAGCGCCCGGCACGTCGAGCTTGCGCGGCTGAAACGAGCCCACGCCGCCCGCGACCACGACCGCGCCGGCGTCGAACACCGTGCCGGCGCTGGTTGCCACGCGGAAACGGCCGTTGTCCTGGCGCGCCACCTCGGTCACTTCCTGGCCAAGATGCAGGCCTGCGCCGAACGGCTGAATCTGTTCGAGCAGCCGGTCCGTCAGCTCCTGGCCGGTGCACACCGGCACAGCGGGAATGTCGTAGATCGGCTTGTCGGGATACAGCTCGACGCACTGGCCGCCCGGCGCCTGCAGCGAATCGACGACGTGCGCTTTCAGTCCGAGCAGCCCGAGCTCGAAGACCTGGAACAGGCCGCACGGACCGGCGCCGACGATGACGACGTCCGTGTGGACCGGATGGCGCTCGAACTTAAGCGCTGAGTCGGTGTGCGTCGGCACGAGCAATCTCCCGGGGAGCAATTTCAGCGAAAGGTGCCGGCGGCACCAGGTTCGGCGCGAGCGGCTGGTCCAGCCCGGCGGCCTCCAGCAGACCTTTCTCGGTGAGCCATTTGCGGTTGAACAGCCGCGACTGATATTTCGCGCCGGTATCGCACAGGAGCGTCACGATCGTGTGACCGGGCCCGAGCTTGCGCGCTAGCTGCACTGCCGCTGCTACATTCACGCCGCTGGTGCTGCCGAGGAACAACCCTTCCTCGCGCAACAGTTGAAAGACGGTGCGTACGCATTCGACGTCCGTCACGTGCAACGCGTCGTCGAGCGGCGCGCCCTCGAGATTCGCAGTCACGCGGCCGATACCGATACCTTCGGTGATCGAGCCGGGCCCCGTGGCTTTGAGCTCGCCTTCGCGCACGAAGTGATAGAGCGAGCTGCCTTGCGGATCGGCGAGCACTGCAAGCGGTTTCCTGCCGCGATGATTCGTCTGGCGCGCGAGAAACCGTGAGACGCCGCCGAGCGTGCCGCCGGTGCCGGTCGCGGTGACGAATGCGTCGAGACGGCCACCGGTCTGCTGCCAGATCTCGGGGCCGGTCGTGCGCTCGTGCGTGTCGCGGTTCGCGGTGTTGTCGAACTGATTCGACCAGATCGCGCCGGGAATTTCCTCGGCGAGCCGGCGCGCCACTTTCTGATAGTGGTTCGGATCGCTGTACGGCACGGTCTTCACCCGCAGGACCTCGGCGCCGAGCGTCTCGATCGTCTGGTACTTCTCGGGCGACTGGTTGTCCGGCATCACGATCACGAGCTTGTAACCGCGCGCGTTGCAGATGTGCGCCAGCCCGATGCCGGTGTTGCCGGCCGTGCCCTCGACAACCGTGCCGCGCGGCAGGAGCCGGCCGCTGCGCTCGGCGTCGTCGATGATCGCGCGCGCGGCGCGGTCTTTCACCGAGCCGCCCGGATTCATGAACTCGGCCTTGCCGAGGATCTCGCAGCCCGTGAGCTCGCTGAAGTGGTTGAGCCGGATCAGCGGCGTGTTGCCGATTGCCTCGGCGAGGCCGTTACGGATGCTCATGCTGTGAGCCTCACTTGCTTCGAAATTGGCTTGGTTGCCGCCGCGGCGTTGAACCACCGCAGCGTTTCATGCAGACGAGTCACTTCGCCGACGATCAACAGCGCCGGCGACTGAATGGCTGCTTGCCGTGCGTTTTGAGCCAGGTCGGCGAGTGTGCCGGTGACGACGCGCTGCCCGGCACGCGTGCCGTGCTCCACGATCGCAGCCGCGCGCGACTCCGGTGCACCGTGCTCCCGCAGACGCGCAACGATTTGCTCGAGCTGTCCGAGCCCCATGTAGAACACGACGGTCTGCGCCGGCCGTGCGAGCTGGCTCCAGTCGAGTGCTGCACCTTCGTCCTTGGTATGACCCGTCACGAACACGAGCGATTGCGCGTGATCGCGATGCGTGAGCGGAATTCCCGCATACGCCGCGCATCCCGCTGCAGCAGTCACTCCGGGCACGACTTCGAAACGCACGCCGGCCGCTGCGAGTGCTTCGAGCTCCTCGCCGCCGCGACCGAAGATGAAAGGATCGCCGCCTTTGAGGCGGCACACGCGCTTGCCCTGCTGTGCGAGCTGCACCAGCAGTGCGTTGATCTCTTCCTGTGAAGTCTGCGCTTCGCCGGCGGCTTTGCCGACGTAGATGCGCTGCGCGTCACGGCGAGCGAGATCGAGCACGTCAGCGGAAACGAGCCGGTCGTACAAGATCACATCCGCGTTCTGCAGCGCGCGCAATGCGCGCAATGTCAGCAGACCCGGATCTCCGGGACCCGCGCCGACGAGCGCAACTTCACCGCTGCTCTCGGACGTGCGCGCGATCTGCGCAAAGGAATCGACGACGCGGTCGGACAGTGCCGGGTCCGTCGCATCCTCGCGGCCGGCGAGCACGTCGCCGGCGAGCGGGCTGTCGAAGAAGTTCTCCCAGAACCGGCGGCGGCGCGCCGGGCTTTCGATGCGTGCCTTGATCGTCGGACGCAGCTTGCCCGCGAGCCTGGCGAGCGCGCCGAGACGTTGCGGCAGGAAAGATTCGAGGCGTTCGCGCAACCGGCGCGTGAGCACCGGCGCATCGCCGCTGCTGCCGACTGCGACCACGACGGGTGAGCGATCGACGATCGCCGGCACGATGAAGCGCGACAGCTCGCGATCGTCGACGACGTTCACCGGAATGTTACGCCGCTCGGCCTGACGCGCGACCCACGCGTTGATCGCGCGCTTGTCGGTGGCCGCGATGGCGAGCCGCACGCCGTCGAGATGCTCCGGGCGGAACTCGGCCGCGAGATGCACGATCTCGCCCGCTGCTGCTCGCTCCGCGAGGCCGGGGACAAGCTCGGGTGCAATGACCCGGACCTGCGCGGAGCTTCGCAGCAGCAGATCGATCTTGCGGGCGGCGACTTCACCGCCGCCGACGACGAGCACGGGTTCGCCGGCGAGACGTAGAAATATCGGGAAGTAGTCCATGGTCAGGTGGCCGCGACGGCCGCGCGACGCGGCTCGACCTTGAGCGGGATCACGCGACGCCGCGGCTGCAGGCCGCACTCGCGCGTATCCGGGTTCTCCCACCACCAGCGCCCGGAGCGCGGATCCGCGCCGGGCTCGACGGCGCGCGTGCACGGCGCGCAACCGATGCTCGGATAGCCGCGATCGTGCAGAGCGTTGTACGGCAGGTTGCGGGCTTTGATGTAGGCCCACACGTCCTGCTCAGTCCAGTCGAGCAGCGGGCTGACCTTCCACAGGCCATAGCGCTCGTCCCACGCGACCGATTCACCTTGCGCGCGCGCTTCGGATTGTTCGCGACGCACACCCGTGATCCAGGCGCGATGCCCGGCGACGGCGCGCTTGAACGGCTCGATCTTGCGGATGTTGCAGCAGCTCAGGCGCTCCTCGATGCCGAGGTAGAAGCCGTTGATGCCGTTGTCCCGCACGTATTGCTCGACCAGCTTCGCGTCCGGATAGAAGACTTCGATGCGGCGCTGGTAGCGGCGCTCGACGCGGTCCAGCAACGCGAGCGTCTCGTCGTGCAGCCGGCCGGTGTCCAGCGTGAACATGCCGATCTCGGGCACATGGCTGCAGATGAGGTCCGTCAGCACCATCGCTTCCGCGCCCAGGCTGTTCGAGTAGACGACGTCGCCGTACTCGCGCACCGCATGTTCGAGCATGGCGCGCGTGTTCTGGACGAGAGACTGCAAGCGGGGCGAAAGCGAGTCCGGGTTCATAGTGAGCCGGACTGTAGCCAACCGCCTCGTAACCCGTGAAAGACCCGTTTGTTCTGTCATGATGCGGGGCCGTTATGACTTTACAGCGTGCTTGCGCGTACACTTAAGTGCATGAAACTACAGCAATTACGTTACCTCGCAGCGATCGTCGAAAGCGACCTCAACATCACCGCTGCGGCGGAACGGCTGCACACCTCGCAACCGGGCGTGAGCAAGCAGCTCAAGCAGCTCGAGGACGAGCTCGGCTTCCCGATCTTTCTGCGCCAGGGGCGCACGCTCACGCGCGTCACGCCGGCCGGCAAACGCGTCATCGACCGGGCGCTGAAAGTCCTCAAGGAAGTCCAGAGCATCAAGCGACTGGCGGACGAGCAGAAAGGCGACGGGCGCGGCTCGCTCGCGATCGGCACGACGCACACGCAAGCCCGCTACGTGCTGCCGGAAGTGATCCGCAAGTTCCGCGAGCGGTATCCGCAGGTCGAGCTGCATCTGCACCAGGGCACTTCGGAGCAGATCGCCGACATGGCCCAGCGCGATCGCATCGACTTCGCGATCAACACCGGCTCGCAGGAAATGTTCGGCAACCTCGTGCTGCTGCCCTGCTACCGCTGGCACCGGCGCATCGTCGTGCCGCTCGGCCATGCGCTCGCGAATGAAACGAAAATCTCGATCGAAACGCTGGCGGAGTATCCGATCGTCACCTACGTGTTCGGCTTCTCCGGCCCGTCGTCGCTGCAGCAGATCTTCGCGCGCGCCGGCGTGGTGCCGCGCGTGGCGCTCACCGCACGTGACGCGGATGTAATCAAAACCTACGTGCGGCTCGGCCTCGGCGTCGGTATCGTCGCCAGCATGGCGGTCGACGCTCGCGAGGACAGCGATCTCGTCTCGATCGATGCCTCGCACCTGTTCCCGGCGCACATGACGTGGGCCGGCTTCCACCAGGGAGCGCTGCTGCGCGGCTACATGTACGATTTCCTGCAGCAGTTGGCGCCGCACCTGACGCGCCGCCTGGTGGATCGCGCCGGCCACGCCGCCACGCCGGCCGACGTCGATGCGCTGTTTGCCGACGTGGAGTTGCCGGTTTACAAATGAACGAAGTCATCGACCGTCCCAAAGGACGCTCGCTCAAACCGCTGCGCGCGCTGTGGCCGTACCTGAGTCACTACAAGCGCACTCTCGTACTCGCCATGGGTGCGCTGCTGATCGCCTCGGCAGCGCTGCTGGTGCTGCCGCTCGCGTTCCGCAACGTCATCGACCAGGGCATGGTCGTGCAGGATCGCGCGACGATCGATTTCTACTTCGTGGCGTTTCTTGCCGCGGCGGTGGCGTTCGGGGTGTTCGCGGCGCTGCGTTTCTATCTGGTCACGTGGCTCGGCGAGCGCGTCGTCGCGGACATCCGCTCGGACGTGTACTCGCGCGTCATCCGGATGGACCCGACGTTCTTCGAAGTCACGCGCACCGGCGAGGTGCTGTCGCGCCTGACCACCGACACGACGCTGGTGCAGTCGATCGCCGGCGTGAACCTGTCGATTACGCTGCGCTCGTCGATTCAGCTCATCGGTGCGCTGGCACTGTTGATCGCCACCAGTCCGTCGCTCGCCGGCATGATCCTGATCGGCATTCCGCTGGTGATGGGGCCGCTGATCGCCTTCGGGCGTCAGCTGCGCAAGCTGTCGCGCCAATCGCAGGATCGCATCGCCGACACCAGCGGCCTGGCGGGCGAAACGCTCAATGCGATCCAGACAGTCCAGGCGTTCACGCTCGAGGGGTTGCACTCGCAGCGCTACAGCAGGGCTGTCGAGGATTCGTTCGTCGTGGCAATCCGGCGCACGCGCATGCGCGCAATGCTGACGGCCGTCGGCACCATGACGATCTTCGGCGCGGTCACATTCGTGCTGTGGCAGGGCGCGCACCGCGTGCTCGCGGCGGAGATGACCGGCGGTCAGCTCAGTCAGTTTCTGATCTACGCAATGTACGTCGCGATTTCCGCCGCTTCGCTCAGCGAGATGTGGGGCGAAGTGCAACGCGCGGCCGGCGCCATGGAACGCCTGGTCGAGCTGAAGAACGCGCAGCCGGTCATCGTCGCGCCGCCGCACCCGGAACCGTTTCCGGCGACGGCGCAGGGTCGCATTCGCTTCGAGAACGTGTCGTTTCGCTATCCCTCGCGCCCCGACTCGCTCGCGCTCGAGCGCTTTTCATTGGAAATCGAGCCCGGTGAGACCGTCGCGTTCGTCGGCCCGTCGGGCGCTGGCAAGAGCACGACCTTCCAGTTGCTGCTGCGGTTCTACGATCCGCTCTCCGGCCGCGTCCTGATCGACGGTGTCGACATTGCAAAGGCCAGGCCGGAAGACCTGCGGCTGCGAATCGGGCTGGTGCCGCAGGAGACGGTGCTGTTCGGCACGAGTGCGCGGGAGAACATTCGTTACGGCCGCCCCGGCGCCAGCGACGCGGAAATCGAAGCCGCGGCGCGCGCAGCGGGCGCCGATTCCTTCATTCGTCAGCTGCCGGAAGGCTACGAGACATTCCTCGGCGAGCGCGGCGCGCGGCTATCGGGCGGACAGCGCCAGCGCGTCGCGATCGCGCGTGCGTTGCTGAAGGATCCGCCGATTCTGCTGCTCGACGAAGCGACCAGCTCGCTCGATGCGGAGAGCGAGCGCTACGTGCAGCAAGCGCTCGAGAAGCTGATGCAGAACCGTACGACGATCATCATCGCGCACCGGCTCGCGACGGTGCTGAAGGCGGACCGCATCGTCGTGCTCGATCACGGGCGGATCATTGCGATCGGCACGCATGCGGAGTTGCTGCAGACGAACGAGCTCTACGCGCGGCTCGCAGCGTTGCAGTTCGCGGATCTATCGACTGCGGAAAAGAAGATGGCGGCGTCAGGCTGAAGCCTGACTCTTTACACCACTACCGTGCCTTCGTCGGCGCGCCGCCGAGATGCGCTCCGCCGTCGACCATCACGAATTCGCCGGTGACAAGGTCGGAGCCTTCCAGCAGCCACAGTACCGCTCGTGCAATGTCGTCCGGCGTGCACACGTTCTGCAGCGCCGCGTTGGACATGTAACGCGCTTTCGCGCCTTCGTACGCCGGGCCCAGCGCTTGCTGCAGCCAGCGTGTCTCGACCCATCCCGGGCATACGGCGTTGACGCGAATCTGCGGCCCGAGCGCGCGCGCCAGCGATAACGTCATGGTATTCAGCGCGCCTTTCGACGCTGCGTACGCCACCGAACTGCCGACGCCCATGACAGCGGCAATCGACGAGACGTTGACGACGGCGCCCCCGCCTTGCTTGCGCATCGCTGGTTCGACGGCGCGAATCATCTGGAATGCGCCGATCACGTTGACACCGTACACGCGCTGAAAATCCGCCGCGTCGAGGGCGCTGAGGTCCGCATGATCGGACGCAAACTTGGTGGTGCCCGCGTTGTTCACCAATGCATCGATGCGGCCCCACTTCGCGAGAGCGGCATCCGCCATGCGCCTGCAGTCAGCATCCTCCGCCACATTCGCACGCACCAGCAGCACCTCGGTTCCGTGCTGCTCGCAGCGCCTGGCTGTCTCCCGCGCTTCGGCCTCGCTCTTGGTGTAGTTGATGACCGTGCGACACCCGCGCTGCGCGAGCTGGATTGCGCAAGCCGCGCCGATACCAGTCGCCGAGCCGGTCACGATGCATACGCCGTTCTTCAGTTCCATCTTCAGGCCCTCGTCAAGATCCAGTCGCTGATCAGGTCGATGAATTTCGCGCGCTCCGCGGGGCGCTCATTGTGCACCTCGTGGCGCAGGCCGGAATAGATCACCAGCTGCTTGTCCTGCGACTGCAGCGCCTCGAACAGCACGCGCGATCCCTGCACTGGCGCGATCGGATCGGCCTCGCCGTGCACGATCAGCCATGGCAACGTCAACTGGGCAGCGTCATCTCTGCAGCGCGCGCAGGCAGCAGCGAACTCGACGATCAGGCGCAGGCTCGCAGTCGGCGGAATCAGCGGATCGCTGCCGTACGCGCGCTGCACGGCCTCGTCCGTCGAGATCTTGCGCGAGTCGAGCCCGAGCGGGACGCGGGCTCGCGGCACGATGCGCGAGGCCAGGCGAAAGAAAGGATTCAGCGGATTCGGCCCGCGCCGGAATACGTCGAGCGAGTTGCTGGTCGTGATCGCGCCCCGCCAGCGATGCCGCGCGGTGAGCACGGCGCAGATCGTGACGATCGAGCCCATGCTGTGGCCCCAGACGAACAGCGGCAGATCGGGCGAGCGCCGGCGCAGCGATGCCGCGGCGAGATTCAGGTCGTCGACGAAATCCTCGAAGCGCTCGACGTGCGTACGCGTGCCGGGCCGCGAGCCGTGCCCGCGCTGATCGTAGGCGAAGCAGGAGATTCCGCGCTCGGCCAGCGTGGTCGCGATCCCGCGATAGCGTTCTGCGTATTCGGCAAGACCGTGGACGATGAGCAGCTCGGCGCGCGGCTGCGACGCAAGACATTCGAAGCCGGAAGTACCCGATTCGACCAGCATCCGGCAAAGATACCGGAAGAGTCAGGCTAAAGCCTGACCCACACCAATAGCTGACCTTGGCTCAGTGGAGTGGGTCAGGCTTTAGCCTGACCCTCAGGAAGCGCGACGCTCCAGGGAGAGACTGAGGTCCGGCGCGCCCTGATAGGCGACGGAGAAGTCCTCGAACGAGCTCAGCGCTGCGCCGAGGTCTGCGCCTTCCGGCAGCTCGAACGAGTCGAAGCCGCAGCGCGCCATATAGAACAGCTGATCGCGCTGGATGTTGCCGACGGCACGCAGCTCACCGCCGAACTTGTACCGCTTGCGGAGCAGCTGCGCCTGACTATAGCCGCGACCTTCGGCGATGCCGCCGAACTCGATCGCCACCAGCCCGACGCGCAGGAAATCGCGCTGAAGCGCGGCGACCGGATCAGCCGGTCCGAGCCGCACACCGAGACGGCCGTCCCACAGCCACCAGCGAGTGCGCTCCAGTTGCCAGCGCGCAAAAGGCAGGATCAAGGCGCGATCGCGCCCCTGCGGATCCTCGTCCACATAGCGCCAATCGTCCGGGACGATCTCACGCCGCCTGATGAGCTGGCGCATATACACGAGCCTTGAAAGGTGCCACGCCGATGCGGCGGAAGGTTTCGAGGAACCGCTCCTCTTCGCGGCGCTCGGCGACGTACACGCCGATGATGCGCTCGATCGTGTCCGCGACCTCGTCGTACGCGACCGACGGGCCGATCACTTCGCCCAGCGATGCGTCCTGGCCGCCGGTCGAGCCGCCGAGCGTGATCTGGTACCACTCCTCGCCGCTCTTGTCGACGCCGAGGATGCCGATGTGACCGACCGAGTGGTGGCCGCAGCCGTTCATGCAGCCGGACATCTTCAGCTGGATCTCGCCCAGGTCGTACAGATAGTCGAGGTCGTCGAAGCGCTCGTTGATCTGCTGCGCGATCGGAATCGAGCGCGCGTTCGCCAGCGCGCAGAAATCCAGGCCCGGGCAGCAGATCATGTCGGTCAGGGTGCCGATGTTCGGCGTCGCCAGGTCGAGCTCCTGCAGCGCCTGCCAGACGACGAACAGATCGCGCTGGCGCACGTCTGCAAACAGCAGGTTCTGGTCGTGCGTGCTGCGCACGAGCCCGAGTGAGTAGCGGTCGGCAAGGTCGGCAACGCGACCCAGCTGCTCTGCAGTGATGTCCCCCGGCGGACGCTGCGGCGACTTCAGCGAGACGAACACGGCGCGATAGCCCGCCACCTTGTGCTTGCGCGTGTTCTGGCGATACCAGTTGCGGAACTCGTGCGACTTGCCCGCCTCGACGTTCTCATCGAGCAGCGATTCGTACTGCGGCGGCGTGAAGAATTCCGCGATGCGCTCGAACTCGGCCGGCTCGTGCAGCGGCGCCGTCTCGCGCGCGGCTGCGAACTCGGCTTCGACCAGCTCGCGAAACTTCTGCGGACCGATTGCCTTCACCAGGATCTTGATGCGCGCCTTGTGGATGTTGTCGCGCCGCCCTTCGAGGTTGTAGACGCGCAGGATCGCTTCCAGGTACGCGAGCAGGTCCTGCTTCGGCAGGAACTCGCGGATCACGTGGCCGATCATCGGTGCGCGGCCGAGGCCGCCGCCGACGATCACTTCGAAGCCGACCTCGCCCGCAGCGTTGCGCACCAGGTGCAGGCCGATGTCGTGCACGCGCGAGGCCGCGCGATCCTGCGGCGAGCCGGTGACAGCGATCTTGAACTTGCGCGGCAGGTACGAGAACTCGGGATGCAGCGTGGCCCACTGGCGGATGTACTCGCACCACGGCCGCGGATCCTCCAGCTCGTCCGGCGCGACGCCGGCGAGGTGATCGGCAGTCACGTTGCGAATGCAGTTGCCGCTGGTCTGGATCGCATGCATCTGCACCGTCGCGAGCAGCGCCAGGATATCCGGCACCTGCTCCAGCTTCGGCCAGTTGAACTGCAGGTTCTGGCGCGTGGTGAAGTGACCGTAGTCGCGGTCGAACTCTCGCGCGATGCGGGCAAGCATGCGCAGCTGCCTGGTCTGCAGCAGTCCGTAGGGCACCGAGATGCGCAGCATCGGCGCATGCTTCTGGATGTACAGGCCGTTGCGCAGCCGCAGCGACTTGAAATCGTCGGCGGAGATCTGCCCCGCCAGGAAGCGTTGAGTCTGGTCGCGAAACTGCGCGACACGCTGCTCCACCAGACGCTGATCGATCGAATCGTAGCGATACATGGCCGCGACTGTAGGCTCGCCGCAGGGCCACGCTGAAATATGGATTGGATATAACTAAATAGCCGAAAAACTCCAATCCAATCCTCAGCTTGCCCCTCAGCGCCGCTAGTCCGGCACGCCCAGCCGCTTGTGCATGATCGGGCTGGTGGTCGTGTACTGCAGCGGGATCTTCTTCGCCGGGTTGAGGTGCGCCGCCACCGCGAACGCCGCCAGCGCCGCCTCGTGGAAGCCCGAGAGGATCAGCTTCTTCTTGCCCGGATACGTATTGATGTCGCCGACGGCGAACACGCCCGGGATGTTCGTCTGGAATTTCTCGGTGTCGACCTGGATCGCACGCTTGTCGATGCCGAGGCCCCACTGCGCGATCGGTCCCAGCTTCGGGTGCAGGCCGAAGAACACCAGCGCCTGGTCGGCGCGGATCTCGTGCAGCTGGCCGTCGAGGCTCTTCACCCGCACGCCGCGGAAAGCGTCGCCTTCGATGAGCAGCGAATGCGCGATGGCTTCGACGTGACGCATGCTGCCGTGAGCCACGAGGTCGCGCATCTTCGAAACCGAGGCGGGCTGCGCGCGAAACTCAGGGCGCCGATGCACCAGCGTGATGCTGCGCGCTTTGCCCACGAATTCCAGGGTCCAGTCGAGCGCCGAATCGCCGCCGCCGAAGATCACCAGGTGCTTGCCGGTGAAGTCGCCTGCGCTCTTCACCTTGTAGTGAATGTGCCGCCCTTCGAAGGCTTCGCTGCCTTCCAGGCCGAGGCGACGCGGCTGGAACGAGCCGAGGCCGCCCGCGATGATCACCGTCTTCGCATGCAAGCGCGTGTCGCGCGAAGTCGTGAGCAGGAAGGTGTGGTCCGGCAATACCTCCAGCCCGCTCACCTCCTCGCCCATGTGGAACTGCGCGTTGAACGGCTTTGCCTGCTTCAGCAGACGATCGACCAGCTCCTGCGCCCCGCACACCGGCAGAGCCGGGATGTCGTAGATCGGCTTTTCGGGATACAGCTCGCTGCACTGCCCGCCAGGGTGCTTGAGCGAATCGACCACGTGCGCGTGGATGCCGAGCAAGCCGAGCTCGAAGATCTGGAACAGGCCGCAGGGGCCGGCGCCGACGATGACGACGTCGGCCTGGATGGCACCGTCGACGGCGCCGCTGGAAGTCTCGGTCAAGAATGCTCTCCCGCGTCAGGCAAGGCGCGGGATTCTAAAGCTTCAACCGGACCTCGGCGAACACCTTGGCATCCCGATCGCCCTCGATGTCGGCGTGGGTCAGGGGCTTGGCGATCTCGAGGAAGCCGGAGAACCGCCAGTATTCGACCGCGAAGCCGATGCCGGCGGTGGCCGCCGACTCCCGGCCGGGCATGTCCTGCTTCCAGGCCGCGGCGAAATCGTAGAACCCGTACAACGAGGTCTTACCCAGCGCCGTGGCCGCGCCCGACATTTCGCGGCGCAGCTCGGCTTTCGCACCGAGGCCCTGGTCGCCGGCGATCTCGCCGACTTCGAAGCCGCGTCCGCGCCGCTCGTCCGCCAAGCGGTAGCGCTCGACCTCGGGCAGGACATACGCCGAGTGCTGACCGAACGCGTCGAGCCGCACGCTCCAGCGCTCCGCGAAATGCCGCAGCTCGGTGAATTGCAGCCGTGTGATCAGGAAATTCTCGGGTGTGTCGAGCTCGCTGCCGAATGCGTCGAGTCCGCGGCGGACCCGCAGGCCGACCCCATACTGGTTCGCCGTCGTGGCGCCGCGGGTGAGGGATGCGCCGAGCTCGAGGACGCGCACTTTCTCGGTGTCGAGATCGTGCCGCTCGAATGCCGCCCACCAGCCGAACGAGCTCACGGGCATCTCGACGAACAGCCCGCCGCCGCGATACTCGTCCGTATCGGTCGCAGCCGATACGAATGCGCCGAGGCGTTCGCCATGACCCACGATGCCGTTGGCGGCGACCTCGTTGCAGAGGAACATCGGGCCGAGGTCGCGCGTGCCGCGATTCGAAAGCTGGAGGCTGGCGTCGAACGGCTTGTACTCGCTTGCAATCGCCAGTGCGTAAGCATTGTGGCGCGCCTCATCGCGACGCGTGGTCGCGCGGACCGTCAAGCCGGGCAGCTCACTCATGCTCTGCAGCGCCGTCTGCAGGTCATCGGTGCGCAGCGGAACGCGCAGGCTCAGATCGCTGGCAAGTTCCTCGAGTCGCGCCGCGTAGGGACCAGAGTCGCCAGTGAACGCGACGCGCGTGAGCTGCGCTTCGAATACTTCGATGCGCAGGATGCCACCGGCTGAAGCGTATTCGGCGACGCGGAACTCGGGTAATGAGTAGCCGTCCTGCCGATAGAGCGCTTCGATCTGCGCGAGGATCGTTCGGGCACTCGAGTCATTGATCGGCTGACCGAGCTGATCGCGATAGGCAGCGAACAATTGCGTCGGAGTGTAGGCCCGGGAGCCGTCGATGATGGTCGCGCTGAGCGTTGGGTCGTCAACAGCGTACACCGGCCCGCCGCCGCCGAGCACAGCGGCAACCATAACAAGAGCTCGCGATGTGCTGCGATCGTGAAGCATCTGCGACGTCCCCATAGGACCGTCGCGCATCTTTGCCGACGTACGATTTCAGTGCTGCGACCACGCTCACATGGGAGCTGTCCCTGCGCGCGGTCGGTGCGAAGGGCGTCACAGTCTGCAGCTTTGCCGGGTGCTAGCGACTGGTCGCGAGTTGCTCGACTTCACGTTCCGAAACGACTCGCTCCGTGACGGCCCGCTCCGCCGGTGGATTTACGCGGATCTTCGTAACACTGCCGTCGCGAATCTCTTCGAGCGTCTTGATGACGCGCTCGCCCACCAGCGCCACGATCGCAACCGTGGCGAACACGCCTGCCGCAATGAAAGTCAGCGCGCCGCCGCTCTCGGAAAAAATCCACACCACGCCGAGCGCCAGAAGCCAGGCCAGAACACCGACCGCCAGGAAGAACCATCGCATGACATTTCTCCACAGTGGGCTGTAGGAGAAATGTCTGACGCGCAAGGGCGGTTCCGGCCCGGCTCTGCGACGAGGAGCCGCAAACGGGCGGCGGGCTGCATTGTTCCCGCGGCGGCACCGTGAAAGAATCGGGCGCGAAGATTTCTCACGTGGGACACCTCCTATGCGCCTGCAAGTCAACGATAAAGAGCACGTGGTCGAGGGCGTGGACGAATCCACACCGCTTCTGTGGGTCCTCCGCGATCACCTCGGGCTGGTAGGCACGAAATACGGCTGCGGCATCGGCCAGTGCGGCGCCTGCACCGTGCATCTCAATGGCGCGCCGACCCGCTCATGCTCGATTCCGGTGAGCGCGGCCGCAGGCCAGCGTGTCACGACGATCGAAGGGCTGGCCGGCAAGGACGGCAAGCTCCACCCGCTGCAGGCCGCGTGGATCGAGCACGATGTCCCGCAATGCGGCTATTGCCAGGCCGGTCAGCTGATGTCGGCGGCGGCGCTGCTCAAGCAGAAGCCGGATCCGACCGACGCGGACATCGACGCCGCCATGAACGGCAACATCTGCCGCTGCGGCACGTATCCGCGCATCCGCAAGGCGATTCACGCCGCGGCCAAACAGGCGCACGAGTGAGGGAGCGGCCATGAGCGCAGCTGAGCACACGATCGTTTCCGCGGACGGCTACGTGCAGGAAATGCTGCGCGCGGCCGAGGCTCAGTTCGAAATTCGGAGCGGCGGCGGCGCATTGAACCGACGCGCATTTCTCAAGATCGCCGGCCTCGCCGGCGGTGGCCTGGCGCTCGCGTTCTACGTGGGCGATCGCGCCACTGCGCTCGCGAACACCGGCGGCACCGCGCAGGAATTCGCGCCGAACGCTTTCCTGCGCATCTCGCCAGACGGCAGCGTCCTCATCTACGCCAAGAGCCCCGAGATCGGCCAGGGCGTGAAGACTTCGTTCCCGATGATCATCGCCGAGGAGCTCGACGCCGACTGGTCGAAGGTGCGCGTCGAACAGGCGCCGGTGAATCCGACCGTTTACGGCCGGCAGAGCGCCGGCGGCTCGCGCTCGATCCCGAGCAACTGGAATCAGCTGCGCAACGCCGGCGCGACTGCGCGCGCGATGCTGGTCTCCGCCGCTGCGAAAGAATGGGGCGTGAGCGAGAGCGAATGCGCGACCGAGAGCAGCAGCGTCGTCCACAAGGCGAGCAATCGCAGCCTTGGCTACGGCGAGCTCGCCACCAAGGCCGCCGCGCTGCCGGTTCCCGACGAGAAATCGCTCAAGCTGAAGGAGCGCAAGGATTACAAGCTGCTCGGCCGGCGCATCACCGGCGTCGACAACCTGCAGGTCGTCACCGGCAAGCCGCTGTTCGGCATCGACCAGGTCATTCCGGGCATGCAGTACGCCGTGTTCCAGAAGTGTCCGGCCGTCGGCGGCAAAGTCGGCACAGCGAATCTCGACGAGATCCGCAAGCTTCCCGGCGTCACCAACGTGCTCGTGATCGAAGGCACCGGCAAGCCGACTGAAGTGATGCCGGGCGTCGCGATTCTCGCCAGCTCGACCTACGCGGCGATCGCCGCGCGCCGCCAGCTCAAGGTGACCTGGGACGAGTCGAGCGCTTCCAAGGACAGCTGGAGCAAGGCCGTCAGCGAAGCTCAGAAGGTGGCCAAGCAGTCCGGACCTGACTCGCTGCGCAACACCGGCGACGTCGATGCCACGCTCGCCAAGGCGAAAACGATCGAAGCCTTTTATACGTACCCGTTCATCTCGCACGCACCGCTCGAGCCGCAGAACTGCACTGCATCTTTCAAGGACGGTGCCGTGGAAATCTGGGCGCCGACGCAGACGCCTGACTCGGCGCTCGGTCTCGTCGCAGGAGCCCTGGGTATTCCGCCAGAGAAAGTCACGATTCACCAGACGCGGGTCGGCGGCGGTTTCGGCCGACGCCTGATGAACGACTACACCTGCGAGGCCGCGCTGATCTCCAAGCACGCCGGCGTGCCGGTGAAGCTGCAGTGGACGCGCGAAGACGACATGCAGCATGACTTCTATCGCGTCGGCGGCTTCCATTCGTTCAAAGGCGGCCTCGACAACGCCGGCAAGCTCGTCGCGTGGTCGGATCATTTCATCACCTTCAGCCAGGACGGCCAGAAGCCGACCAGCGGCGGCGACCTGAATCCGGACGAGTTCCCGGCGCTGTTGCTGCCGAACGTGCGCCTGACGCAGACCAAGCTGCCGCTGATGATTCCAACGGGCCCGTGGCGCGCGCCGCGCTCCAATTCCATCGCGTTCGCGATCCAGTCGTTCCTGCACGAGTGCTCGGTTGCGGCCAAGCGCGATCACCTGGAATTCCTGCTGGAGGTCATGGGCGAGCCCCGCTGGCTGCAACAGGGCAACGAGTTTTCGCTCAACACCGGACGAGCGGCAGCCGTAATCAAGCTGGCCGCCGAGAAAGCCGGCTGGGGCAAGCAGCTGCCGAAGGGCCGCGGGCTCGGTCTCGCGTTCCACTTCAGTCACGCCGGACATTTCGCCGAGGTCGCGGAAGTCAGCGTCGATGCGAACCGCAAGCTGACGCTGCACCGGGTCAGCGTCGCGGGTGACATCGGGCCGATCGTCAACCTAAGCGGCGCGGAGAACCAGGTCGAAGGCTCGGTCGTCGACGGTTTCAGCACCGCACTCGGGTTGGCGCTGTCGATCGAGAACGGCCGCATCCAGGAGACGAACTTCGACCACTACCCGTTGCTGCGCATTCCGCACGCGCCGGCGGTGGACGTGCACTTCATCCAGAGCGACTTCTCACCGACCGGCGTCGGCGAGCCGGCATTGCCGCCGGTCGCGCCGGCCGTCTGCAACGCGATCTTCGCCGCAACCGGTCACCGGGTGCGCACGCTACCGCTGGCGAGCGAAGGCTTCAAAGTCTGAGCCCGGCAACGGGGCGCGCCGCGGTCGGCGGCGCGTCGCCAGCTGCCACACGATCGCCGGCGAGAACAGCGTCGTCGGCGCCTTCAGCAGGTGCATGACTTCATAGAAGCGCTCCGTCACCTGCGGCGCGACGCTGGCGGCTTCGTGCACTTTGCTCGTGTACCAGTGCAGGAAACGTAGCGCGCGCCCGCGCGCACCGGTCGTCTCCGCGTGACGAAAATCCTCGCCGGTCGCGAGCTGCCACGGCCGGTCGGCCGCGCGCGCCGCTTCCTTGAAGAACGTACGCCACAAGTCCGACAGGCTCCAGCCGCTCGCCACTCGCTCCTGCAGGCACGAGGCAAGCGCGTCGGCGTACATCGATGCGGCGCTCATGCCCTGGCCATAGACAGGATTGAAGCTGCACAGCGCGTCACCGGTGACGAGCAGTCCTGCCGGAAATCGTTGCAGCTTCTCGTAGTGGCGGCGCAGTCCTTCGCGGTAACCGTAGCGCACGACTTCGTCCAGCGGCTCCGCAGTGCGCAGCGCTTCGTAGAGGTCCGGCGCCGGCAAGCTCTTCGCGAACGCGAGATATCCGGCCAGATCGGTCGGCGGATGGTCGCCGTGCATGCCGGCGAGCGTGCACATCCAGCGATTGCCTTCCAGCGGCAGGATCAGGCCGGAGCGCTTCGCCGGCGGCTGCGACACGACGTAGAGCATTTTCCAGTCGCGCGCCGCCGCAGGCGTGCGGAAGATGCAAGTGGAATAGCCGACGTCGATACGCACTGCGGATTCGATGGGGCGCTCGAAGCCGAGCGCACGCAGCTGCTGCGGGATCTGCGAGCCGCGTCCGCTCGCGTCGATCACGAGATCGGCTTGCAGGCGTTGCGCGACGTTGCGATCGTCACGCCGATGCATGCGCACGCCGCTGACGCGCTCGCCGTCGTAGATCACACCCTCGACCGACCAGCCGTGCACCACCTTCACGTTCGGCAGTTGTCGCACGCGGTTGGCGATCGTCCATTCGATGAGCGGCCGGCTCGCGGAGATGAAGTCGACTGCGCTGTGATACCGGCACTTCCACACTCCGAAGTGAAACCACTTCACATCGCGGCCCATGTTCACCGGCGTAGCGCCGGCGCCGAGCAGCTCTTCGCGCACGTTGGGAAACAGACGGCAGATGGTGTCCTGGCCGCGCAGCAGCAGGCCGTGAGCGTGACGTCCCTGCGGAACGCCGCGCCGGGGCTCCGGCCGCTCGCTCGGCTCGTCGCGCTCGATCACCGTGACCGTGGTGAAGAAGTCGGCCAGCACGCGCGCTGCGAGCAGCCCCGACATGCTTCCGCCGATCACGACCGCGTCGCCGTAGGTCTTGCGCTCCATGAGGCCCCCGTGGTGTCTGATGACAGTGGGGAAACCGTAAAGCGCGGCGGATGCGAGCGAAACGGCGCAACGACAGAAAGAGTCGCTGACGAAAGTAGGTCGGACTTTAGTCCGATACTCCGCGCCGGGCTGAAGCCCGACCTACAGCTTTTTGGTCAGGCCGCGCTGCACGGCAAACAGAGCCGCCTGAGTGCGGTCTTCGAGCTTCAGCTTGGCGAGGATCGTGCTGACATAGCCCTTCACGGTCCCTTCCGTGAGATGCAGCTCGTCGCCGATCTGCCGGTTGCTCATGCCGCGCGCGATCAGGTCCAGCACGCTGCGCTCGCGCTGCGTGAGCAGAGCCAGCGGATCGGCCTGCCGGTTGCGCAGTTGCTCGACGAGCGCGCGCTGCGCGAGCGGATGCAGCCACGTCTGGCCGCCGGCCACCGTGCGCAGCGCAGTGAGGAAGTCGGCCTTGGTCACATCCTTGAGAATGTAGCCCTGCGCACCGGCCGAGATGATCTCGCGCACCTGCCCGTCTTCGGCATAGCTGGTGAGGGCTATCACCTTCACGGTCGCGGAGGACGCGCGGATCACGCGGATCGCATCGCTCGCCGGCAGCCCCGGCATCTTCAGGTCCATCAGCACGATGTCGGGCGCGAGCCGACGCACGGCCTCGCACGCCTCGTCGCCGTTGGTCGCCTCGCCGACGATCACGAACCCGTCGCAGTCATCGAGCAGCGCGCGCAACCCTTCGCGCACGATGCCATGGTCGTCGACGAGCAGCAGCCTGATGGCAGGCGCTGCGTTCACGACGGGCTCGCCAACAACGGAATGCGTATGCATACGGTGGTCCCCTGTCCAGGCTGCGATCGGATCTCGCACACGCCGCCGAGCACGGCAGCACGCTCACTCATGGTCTGCAGGCCGATCCCCTGCTCGGTGCGATCGGCGTCGGCCGCCGCGCGCTCCGCCAGGTCGAAGCCATGACCGTTGTCGCTCACGCTCAAGGTGAGCACTTCGCCATCGACCCGCCCGCAGATGTCGACCCGGTTCGCACCGGAATGCCGGATCGCGTTCGACAGGGCCTCGCGACAGATCAGATACAGGCTCTCTTCGAGGCCGGGCGTCTGCGAACGATAGGCCGTGAAATCCAGGCGGATGCTGGGCGTCTGCGGAGCGAGCACGACTGCGAAGCGCTGCAATGCCGCCGCCAGTCCCATGCGCTTGACGTCGGCGACGCCGACGCTCGTGGCCGAGCCGCCGGAATCGCCGGCGACGGAGTCCGGGCGCAGCTCGCGCAGCAGCGCTCGCATTTCCGAGAACGCCAGACGCGACAACTCCTCGATGCGGCGCGCGCGCCGTTCGCCTTCCGCGGGATCGCGCCGCCACGCTGAAACCAGCGACTGCGACATCAGGCTGATCGAAGAAAGCGCCTGGCTGACGGCATCGTGCAGATCGCGCGCCAGCCGCTGCCGCTCGCGCATCACCGCGGCCTGGCGCGCTTCGGAAGTCAGGCGCGCGTTCTTGATCGCCACGGCCAAGTGATCCGCGATGATCTGGATGCTCGCGACGTCATCCTCGTCGAACGGATTCAGGCCTTCGAGGTTGATGCAGCCGAACGCTTCGTCGCCGAGCATGATCGGCACAGCGAGCTCGGTGCGCACGTTCACCGGCAACGGCGGCGGGACGTAGCGCGGATCCTTGCGCACGTCGTTGACGATCTGCACCTCGCCGGTCGTAACCGCGGCGCCGGTGATGCCTTTCGTCGCAGACATGCGGAACGGCTGCTCGAAAATATCCTGGTACGCGCCTGCGTGCGCGCGAAACAGCAGGTAGTCCTCTTCGCCACGGTAGAGCAGCGGAATGACCACGTTGCGATAGCCGAGGTGATTGTGGATCGCCTGCGCCGCGGTTGCGACCAGCTCTTCGGGCTCGAGACCGGAGGTGATCACACGCGCGATGCTCGCGATCAGCATCATGCGCTCGGTGCGCCGCTGCTCGCGGCCGTAACGCATGGCGTTCTGAATCGCGATCGACGCGTGGCGCGCGAACAGGCGCAGCGTCGCCAGATCGCTGGGCCCGAACCTGCGCGGCGGACGCGCGCCAATGCCGAAGACACCGAGCAAGCCGCCGCCCGGCCCCGGGATCGGCACGCCGATCACTGCGTTGCCGCTGTGGTCCGGCAGCGTGATGCGATCGAGCTCGCCATAGTTGTCCATGATGACGGGCTTGCCGGTCGCGAGCACGCGGCCGACCAAGCCCTCGTTCGGCTCGAACTCGGTGCCCAGCTCCGCTTCCGGCAGACGGTGAATCGCTTCGATCTGCACCACGTGGCGGCGCGGCTCGTACAGGCCGATGGCACCGTCCTCCGCACCGAGCAGTCCGCAGGCGCGCGTGATGATGCTGGTGAGCAACGGCCGCAGCTCGAGCTCACTGGCGATCTCTTCCAGGATGGCGCTGAACGGCTCGCTGAGATGAGCCGACTCGTGCGCGGCGTCCGCGGCGGTGGGCGCAGCCTCCGGTGCCGGCTCAGGGACCTCCAGCCGGATCGTGACGGGCCCGGAATTCGTAGACGAGGGATGCGAAGACATACTCGCCCCAGTATTCGCTGCGATTGGCTGGGGTTCAAGCGAAACTGACTTTTGTCAGTGGACGGTTCAGCCGTTGGATGCCTCGCGTTCCAGCACCACCGGCAGCAAGCGGCCGATGATCTTGCGCACGGCGTCGCGCTCGCGACCGACCATGCGGCGCAACGGATTGCCGATGATCGCATCGCCGAGCGCCGCCATCGTGACGAACAGCGTGGCCGAGGTGACGCGCTCGTGGATGTCCTGCGCGCCCGCGGCGGGATCCGCGCTGCGCTCGACGCTGTCGATGTAGTCCCGCACGACCTCGCCCACGGGCGCGAGGCGCGTGGCTTCGCCGGACAGCACGATCCAGGCTGCGAGCCGCCCCGCGCCGCCGCGATCGAATGCATCGAACACGATGTCGACGAAATCGCGAAATTCGCCCTTGCCCGCGCGCAGGCGCATCACGGCCGATTCGATCGCGGCGGTCAGCTCGCTCATCATCTGTCGCATCAGCTCGGACTGCAGCCCGGCCGCCGAGCCGAAATGGTGAATCAGGTTGGTGTGGCTCATGCCGAGATCGGTGGCCACGGACTGCAGCGTGATCGCATCCGGCCCTTCGGCCAGCAGCAGACGGCGCGCCGATGCCAGCGCGATCGTCCGCGCCTCCTCGGGTGTGCGCCGCACGCGACGAACAGCGCTGCTTTTTGCGACGGATTTCGCCTTGGGCACTATTGACACCACTCTCAATAAGAACTTCTAATACCGCGCATGACCGCAGTCACGACTCCCGCCGACCTGACAATCACGCCCCGCGACCTGAAGGTGGACCGTACCACGCGCAACGCCCGCTGGTGGCATGGCGGCGACCCGATTCCGACCGCGTACTTCAATGCGCTGTCGGCGGCCTTCCCACAGGGCGAGACATTCTTCATCGAGTCGGTGCGGCGCTACCGCGACCAGGTCGAGGAGCCGCTGCGGCAACAGATTGCCGCGTTCGTGCAGCAGGAGGCGATGCACACGCGCGAGCACGTCATCTTCAACAAGCTGCTGCGCGGCGCCGGCTACGACTTGACGGTCATGGACGCCGAGACGCGGCGCCGCGTCGATGAGGCGCGCTCGCGGCCCCACGTGGTCCAGCTCGCGCTGACGGTAGCACTAGAGCATTTCACGGCGATCATGGCGCACTCGCTGCTCACCGAGCGGCAGCCGCTGCCCGGCGCATCCGAAGAGATCCTGCGTTTGTGGCAATGGCATGCGATCGAAGAGATCGAGCACAAGGCAGTCGCATTCGACACGTTCCTGGCGGTCACCCGACAGATGTCGGGGCTGAAGCGCTGGGCGCTGCGCTGCCACGTCATGGGGCTCGTCAGCGTGCAATTCTGGTATTCGAATTTTCAGCGCATGGCCGACTTCTTCCGCCAGGACGGCATCAACACACCACGCACCTGGTGGCGCGTCGCGAAGTATCTGCTGGTGAAGCCGGGAATGCTGCGGCGGATTTTTGGGGATTACCTGCGCTACTTCGGCCCCGGCTTCCACCCGTGGCATCGCGACGATCGCAGGCTGATCGCAGAGATCGAGAAGAAGCTCACACTCGAGCCGTCGCCCCCTCCTGCCGCGGCCGCGTAGAGTTGCTTTGACAACGCCAGCGCGCGTTTAGATCCCGGCGTTTCCGCCGGAAACTCCCTAGCAACTGCCTGCAACCCGCCCCTGTCTCATGCGGCGCAGATTCGCGTTTGCGGATCGTTTGCGCTGCCGTTCGCGCTGCCCCGACTCGCGAACGACGCCCAACCCTGCGGCGCGACTTTGCCGTTAACAACTCTAGGGTATGGGAGAAACAATCAATGTCCGCAACGACTGTGAATGCCTTTCCACCGCTTCATGCTTTCAGTTCGTCCCGCAGCTGGTTCATTGCGCTGATCGTGCTCGTGCACGTGGGATTCTTCTGGGCGCTCACGCATCACGTAGTGGTCTGGCCCGTAGCAGGGCACGCACCCTTCACCGTCATCGACGTGCCAATCGACATTGTGGATCCGCAGCCGCCCGCGCTGCCCGAACCGACCGACTTTCGGACCAGCAACGTCGACCCGCTGCCGATGCCGAACGAGATCGACTACCGGGACGACGAGCCGGTCAGGAACGCGCCGCAAGTCCCGTTCCGCAGCGAACAGCCGCCGGTTGACCTGACCGAACACGGCCCGGGTTCGGGACCGATCATCGTCGCGCCCAGGACCGACCCGCGCTACCCGCTCACCGAGCCGGACTATCCCGCCATGGAAACCCGTCTCGGTCACGAAGGCACGGTGTTGCTGCAGGTGCAGATCCTGCCGAATGGCCGCGTCGGCGACGTGAAGCTCGAGCGCTCGAGCGGCTTCGTGCGGCTCGACGAGTCGGCGATGCGTGAGGCGAAGACCTGGCGCATGAAGCCGGGCACGCAGGACGGCGTTGCCTCGGCAATGTGGACGATCGTGCCGATTACGTTTCAGCTGAAGGACTGACAAGGATCCACTGGCGGCTGGCGCAGCAGCCAGCCGCCAGTCAGCCTTTCTCACCACCTATACGTAAACGACGCCCCGTACGTCCGCGGCGCGTTGTAGTTGCGATTGCCCGCGCCCAACCCCGTGTTCAGCCCTTGCGCGACGTACTGCTCGTCGCTGAGGTTCTTGCCCCACAAGGCCACTTCCCACGAGTGCGCTGCGTTGTACAGCGCAACGCGCGCGTTCACGAGCACGTAGCTGTCTTGCGCGATCACCGGATCGTTGATCGCATCCTTGAATACGCTGTCAGAGTAGCTGCCGTCGATCTGGATCGAGCCGCCGAGCGTTGCCGAGAAATCCGCTTCGTAGCGAGCGAGCGCGCCGAGCGTCAGGTCCGGTGCGTTCGGCAGCTCATTGCCCTTCGGCACTTCGCCATTGAGCGTGGCGAACGCGCCGAGCTCGGTATCGAGCCAGCCGAGGCTGCCTTGCAGCGTCAGGTGCGAAGTCGGCGCCCAGGTGGCTTCCAGGTCGACACCGTAGACGCGCGCTGCGTCGACGTTGCCGAGTCGCTGAATGATGAACGGGCCGATGTCGACGGCGATGAAGGTCTGGATATCCGAGTAGTCGTAGTAGAAGGCGGCAACGTTCACGTACGCGTTGCCGCGGCCTTGCTTGAAGCCGACCTCGTACGCCGTCAGCTCCTCCGGCGCGAACGGTGCGAGCTGCAGGTCCGCGGTCGAGATACCGGAGAAGAAGCCGCCGCTCTTGGTGCCGCGCGAGATCGTCGCGTACCACAACTGCGATTGTTGCGGTTGGTACTCGAGGCCGGCGCGCCACGACCAGTTGCGATCGTCGATGGTCTCATCGACAAAGGTGAGCTGCGCCGGCCCGACGAAACCGGGCGTGCAGGTCGGGCTCAGCAGACAGCTGAATCCGAGCGGGTTCAGGTCGGTCGTGCCGCCCGCGTACTGCCGCTCCTCCCACGTGTAGCGCAGGCCGGTGACCAGATCGAGCTTGTCGGTCAGATGCCACTCGCCGTGCGCGAAGCCGGCTGCCGACTTCGTGTCCTGGTCGGCAGTGACCAGCGTGCGAGTGAAGAACAGGTCCTGGTGATCGCCGGGAACGCTGATTGCCACTTCGTCCTTCGAATAGAACGCGCCGATGATCCAGTCGAGCCGCTCGCCCGTCGCGGCCAGCCGCAGCTCCTGCGAGAACTGCTTGATGTCGTCGCTCTCGACGAAGTCCAGCTCGCGCGCCGGCGTCGCGTCGACGTCGATGTCGAACATGCGGTCGAAATCCACATAGCCGGAGACGCTGGTCAGCGTCGCTGCGCCGAGGTCAGCGTTCATAGTGAGCGTGACGCCGGTGTTGTCGATGTCGTACACGCCTTCGCGCACCCAGTCGCCCTTGAACGGATCGCCGTCGGTGTCGGTGTAGCCAAGGAAGTCCGTGCACTGCGAGTTGTCGATGTGACCGGCGAGAATCGGCGCACACGTGCCGCCCGTCAGCGGATCGACGATGCCGAAGAATTCGGGCTGGCCCATCTCCGAGCGCGAGCGCACCCCGTCCACCTTCAGGTTGAGATCGAAGCTGTCGCCGGGGTGCAGCGCGAGCTGCAAGCGTCCCATCGTCAGGTCGCGATCGCCGATCGTCGCGCCGGGCAGCTGCCGGCTGTCCCAATAGCCTTCGCCCTGCTGGATCGTCTTGGCGCTCACGCGCAGCGCCGCCGCATCCGTCAGCGGCATGTTCACCGCGGTCTCGAAGTCCAGCGTCTCGTAGTTGCCGTAGCTCAAGGTCGCGTAGGCGTCGAAGTCCTGCTGCGGCTTGCGCGTGATGATGTTGAGCGCGCCGGCCGTCGAGTTGCGGCCATAGAGCGTGCCCTGCGGACCCTTGAGCACCTCGATGCGTTCGACGTCGAACATGTCGAACGCCATCATGGCGATCGAAGCAACGTACACCTGATCGACGTACACGCCGGCGCTCGGACTGTTGGCCGCGCCGAAATCATTGAGGCCGACGCCGCGGATCGTGACCACCGGCATCGCGCCCGGCACCTGCTCCTTGATGTCGAGGTTCGGCACGCGGCCCTTGAGGTCGAGCACCTGCTCGACGCGCTGCTCCGCGATTGCATCGCCCGACAGCGCGGTGAGCGTGAGGCCGACCTGCAGATTGCTCTCTTCGCGGCGCTGCGCCGTGACCACGATCTCGCCGATCGTCGGCACCTGCGCGGTGTCGGCCGTGTCGTTGGCGGCCCCGGCGGCTGCGGCTGCGAGCAGCCCGAAGGAACCGATGCCGATTCTGCTGATGCCGTTCGCGCGATTCATCGCCCACCCCCTGCACCGGCGTCTGTTTGACACTTCGGTATGTGGAGCTAACACCTCGTCGAATCCTCTTGTCAAGCGATTTGACGTTCGGTTATGGTTGCATCCGAAAATGTCAGAACAGCGCGAACAACCGGGCAGGAAGAAAAAGCCGGCAGGCCGCCGGCGTACTCGTGCCCCGCGCCCGCAGCTGGCCACCGCCCCGCCGCGCGCCAGCCAGCGGGAAACCCTGCTCGACGAGGCGGCCCGCGAGTTCAACGCGCGCGGCATTGCAGCGACGGCCGTCAATCAGGTCGCGAAGCGCGTCGGGCTGACGCGCGCGGCGGTCTACTACTACGTCAAGGACAGCGAGGACCTGGTCTTCCAGTGCTACCTGCGCGCCTGCCAGCTCACCGCGGACGACCTTGCGCACGCGCATGAGGAAGGCAAGGACGATGTCGGGCGCATCACCGGGTTCGTCCGGCGCGCGCTCGCACCCGAGCGGCCGCAGGCAGCAGTCGTCAGCGAGATCGCGTACCTGTCGGATGCGAAGCGCACGATCATCGAGACCGAGCACGGCCGCAACATCGCTGCGCTGGAAAGCCTGGTCCGCAGCGGCATCCGCGCCGGAACGATTCGCGAATGCGATGCGCACGTGGTGGCGCAAGCGATCTTCGGCATCGTGAGCTGGATCGTGTTGTCGCCGGGCTGGGTGGGCCAGGGCGGCGACGCCGCGTTCGCGCTGCGCATGGCGGATGCGGTCGTCGATCATCTGGAGCACGGGCTCGCGGGCACGCCGGCGGCGGCGTTCAGTTGCCGGATCGACGTCAAGTCGCTCGCGAGCGCGCCCGCCAACATGTTCGACCGCGAGCATGCCGCGGCGATGAAAGTCGAGCAGGTGCTGGAGACTGCGGCGCGGTTGTTCAACGAGCGCGGACTCGACGGCGCTTCGCTCGACCAGATCGCGGCGGCCCTCGGCGCAACTAAGGGCGCGCTCTATCACTACTTCGCCGACAAGCGCGAGCTGATCCTGCGCTGCTACGAGCGCTCTGCGGCGCTCGACGAGAGGATGACCGATCTCGCCGAGCACAGCGGCAGCAACGGGCACGAGCGCGGCATGATCGGCCTGCATCTCAACGTCCAGGCGCAGGTCGGCGGCCCCTCTCCGCTGGTGCCGCTGATCGGCTTCGAATCGATCGCGCCCGGCCCGCGCAGGGCGCTGCAGAAACGCCTCGCGCAGCTGCACTGGCGCTTCACGGAGATGGGCCGTCAGGGCATAGCCGACGGCAGCAACCGCCGCTGCGACGTCGATGCGATCGCGCTCGCCGGCGCCGGCATGTTCGGCTGGATTCCGAAATGGCTGCCAGCGGGCGACGCCGCGCGCCGCTGGGAGATCGCCGACCAGATGGTCGAGCTGTCGCGGCTCGGACTGCGACCCCGCTGAGAGTCTCATGAGCACTCAACTGAACACCCGACTGGATGCCGTGGCCGGCCGCGTTGCTGCCGGATTCGAGCCGGTGCGCGAACGGTTCGCCGCGAATTTTCTGCGCGAGGACGCGTGCCGCGAAGTCGGCGCTGCCCTCACCGTATTCCATGGCGAGCGCTGCGTCGTCGACCTGTGGGGCGGCCACACCGATGCTGCAGGCGTGCGTCCATGGCACAAAGACACGCTGCTGAACGTGTACTCGACCACGAAAGGCATTGTCGCCACGTGCGTTGCATTGCTGGTCGACCGCGGCGCGTTGCGCTACGAGGATACGGTCGCGAGCGTCTGGCCCGAGTTCGCGCAGAACCGCAAGCAGCGCATCACGATCGCCCAGCTGCTCTCGCACCAGGCAGGACTGCCCGCCTTCGAGCAGCCGACGTCCGTCGAAGATCTCTACGATTGGCACGGGCGCTGCGCGGCGCTGGCAGCACAGCAGACGCGCTGGACGCCCGGCGAGAAAACTGCCTATCACCCCATCACGTTCGGCTATCTTGCCGGCGAGATCGTGCGGCGCGCGAGCGGCCGCCGCGTCGGGGAATTCCTGCAGACGGAGCTGGCGGCGCCACTCCAAGCCGATTTATTCATCGGGCTCGACGCCGCACTGGACCTTCGCGTCGCCGAGACGCTGGCGCCGAAAAACCTCGTCGACCCGAGCGCACTGCCGGTGATCGAAGAGACGCGCCTCAGCGTGACGAACCCGATGATGCACCCGCAGGCGGCGAATACCGCAGCGTGGCGCAGAGCCGAGCTGCCTGCGCTCAACGGTCATGCGTCCGCGGACGGCATCGCACGGATTTACGCCATGCTCGCCAACGGCGGCGTGTTTCAGCACCGCAGGTTCCTGTCGGCTGCGACGATCGAGCGCATGACCCGGGTGCTGAGCGAGCGCATGGATCTGACACTGGGCATGCCGGCAATGTGGGCCGCGGGCGTCGTGTTGAACGGGACGACGGCATTCTTCGGTCCAAACCCGCGAGCCTACGGGCACTCCGGCTGGGGCGGCTCGTTCGGTTGCGCGGATCCCGACACGCGGCTCGCGATCGGCTACGTGTGCAACCAGATGGGCCCGGATCTCGTGGGCGATGTTCGCGCCCGCGAGCTCTGCTCGACGATCTACGCTTGTCTGTAGGTCAAATCAGCTCTGCGTCTGTTTCGACGACACTGCCCGAGCCCTGCTCCACTACCCGCGTCAGCGCCAACGTCTGCGGCAGGATGTGATCCGCATAGAATCGCGCGCTCGCGATCTTGCCCAGCAGGAACTGCTCGTCCGCTGCACCCGCCGCCAGTTTGCGTTCGGCGATTGCTGCCGACTTCGCCTGCAGCCAGCCACCGAATGCGAAGCCGCAGAGTTTCAGGAATGGAATCGACACTGCATACGCATCGGCCGGCGCGCTGCTCATTCCCTTCAGCACGATCTGCGCTGCACGGCCCGTCGCGGCGAGCGCTTCGAGCGCTGCAGCCTTGGCACTACGCACGCCTATGAGGTTCGTCTTGATCTCTTCGAGCTCCTGCGTCGCTTCGGCGAGCAGTGCCTGGAGCGCCGCGCCCTGGTCGCGCGACACCTTGCGGTTGAGCAGATCGTTCGCCTGGATGCCGGTCGTGCCCTCGTAGATCGACGAGATGCGCACGTCGCGATACGGCTGCGCCGCGCCGGTTTCCTCGACGTAGCCCATGCCGCCGTGCACCTGGATGCCGAGCGAAGTGAGCTCGATGCCCGACTCGGTGCTCCAGCCTTTCACGATCGGGATCAGCAACGCGCCGCGCGCCGCGGCGCCTTCGGCCAGCGCCTGGTCCGGATGTCGTTCGCCGAGATCGAGCAGGTACGCGGCATACAGCGCGAGCGCACGCATCGCTTCGACGTGCGACTTCATCGTCAGCAGCATGCGTTTCACGTCGGGGTGATGAATGATGGGCGCAGGACCGCCGGCCGCCGCGACCGGCGGCTTGCCCTGGATGCGCGTGCGCGCCCACTCGGCCGCTTGCTGGAACGAGCGCTCCGAGAGTGCATAGCCTTCGAGGCCGACTGCGAGCCGCGCGGCATTCATCATGATGAACATGTGCTTCAAGCCGGCGTTCGCTTCGCCGACCAGGTAGCCGATCGCGCCGTCTTTCTGGCCGTACGCCATCACGCAGGTCGGCGAGGCATGGATACCGAGCTTGTGCTCGATCGACAGGCACTGCACGTCGTTGCGCTCGCCGGGCGAGCCGTCCTTGCGCGGCAGAAACTTCGGCACGACGAACAGCGAGATGCCTTTCACGCCTTCGGGCGCGCCTTCGATGCGCGCCAGCGCGAGGTGCACGATGTTCGACGCGAAGTCGTGTTCGCCGTAAGTGATGAAGATCTTCTGGCCGAACAGCCGGTAGCGATCGCCATCCGGCACGGCGCGCATGCGCACTTGCGCCAGGTCCGAGCCCGCCTGCGGCTCGGTGAGATTCATCGTGCCGGTCCACTCGCCGCTGATCAGCTTCGGCAGGTACGTCCGCTGCTGCGCCGGCGTGCCCACCTGCTCCAGCGCCTCGATCGCGCTGTGCGTGAGCATTGGACATAACTTGAAGGCGCAGTTCGCGGACGTCCAGATCTCTTCGACCGCGGTCGCGAGCACGCGCGGCATGCCCTGGCCGCCGAATTCGAGGCTGTGCGCCAGCGACGGCCAGCCGCCTTCCACGAACTGGATGTAAGCCTCCTTGTAGCCGGGCGGCGTGACGACGCCTTGCGGCGTCCACTTCGCACCGTCGCGGTCGCCGCTGCGGTACAGCGGATCGAGCACCGACTCGGCGAACCGGCCCGCTTCGGCCAGCACGCTGTCCGCGAGGTCGGCGGAGTAATCGCCGAGCTCGCGGCAGCTCTGCAGCTCGCTGTCGCCGATCAGATCATGAAGAACGAACTGGAGGTCTTTGAGCGGTGCGCGGTACATGCCCGCGATTCTAGCCTTACGAGGCCGCTGCGCGGTTGCAGTTCTCCAGATCGGGGGCACTCATCTCGCGGCCGCGGCTGTAGAACCGGGTCAGCTTGCCGAGACCGGCCGCTACCTTGCGGCACTCCTTCATGTACGAGTCCAGCGAGTTGCGCCGCTCGGCCTTGCCGACGCATTTGTCGCCTTCGCAATGCCAGGTGACGCCGTCGACTTCCTTGTCCGTGGCCGACGCAACAGCCGTCGCCAGCGTGGCTTCCGCCTGGTACGCGGACGGAGCGGCCTGTGCCGCGGGGACGATGGCGCTCGCACCGAGCCCCATCGCGCAGATCATCGACAACTTCAGCTTCGTCATCTCATTTCTCCCGGCCCATTGGCTCGGCGTGCACTGTAGGGAAACGCACGCGCGCAACCAACTGGCCGGGGCGAATGAGTGAGGTGAAGATTAATCAATAATGGCCCGCAGTTCCGTGCTGCGGGCCAGGACGTAACCCTTCTCAGGTGCTGGGGACCGCGCTCTGCATCGCGCGATTCAGCTCGTCGATCGTCGTCGTGCGGCCGTGCACGGAGGCGATGCGGTCGACGTCGAGCTTCAGCTCCTGCAGCTTCTTCGCGAAGCTGACAGTCGTCGCCTGCGGCGGTCCCGCCGGCGCGTCGTTGGGGGGAATGAAGAACAGATCGCCCTGGAACACGATGCGCTCCTTCGGCAGGTAGGCGACCACCATTTCGCGCGCATGCGGATTCGGGCCGACGTCCAGCAACTCGAGCGTGCGCGAGCCGTCGCTGATCACGCGCTTGCCGCGCTGGAGCAGCAGGAACTCAGGCTTGCGCGGATTCTTCGCCAGCCGATCGAGCTGCGGCGCGGCCGCCATTGACTCGACCACTTCGCGATTGCCCTGGGTCGTGACAACCGTCGCGCCTTCGGCAATGAAGCTGCGCAGACCGCCGATGTGATCGCCATGATGATGCGTCATGGCGAGGTAGCGGATCGGCTTGCCCGGAATTGCCGCCTTGATGCGCTCGATGACCTGGTCCGCGCCCGCGCTCGAGCCCGGCGCTTCGACCGCGACGATGTAATCCTTGAACGCGACAGCGAGCGTGTTCTGGTTCTGGCCCGCGACGTTCTGGATTACGAACACGCCGTCGGCGAGCTGCTCGACTTTCTCTTCGAGTGTGTCGGGAAGCGCCGCAACGCGCGTGTACCCGTCGGCCGCGACTTCGAACGACTGGTCGCTGATCGCCGGATTGATCTCGACCTTGAGCTGCAGCTTCGCGGTAACGTCGCCGGCCTGGCGCGTGTGCCAGGTCTGCGGCACCTGGAACACACCGACGCGCGTGTAGTCGCCGAACATGATTTCCGACGCTTCCTCACCGGTGAGCGGATCGACGAAGAGCAGCTCGTACTTCGAGACCAGCCCGGTGGCCGAGTCGACGTAGACCCCGACCTGCTGCGTGTCCGGCATGACGAACGTGAAGACGTCATGCGGTCTGCCTTCGAACGTGTCCTGCCCGAGCGAGCGCAGGCTCGTCGCACGATCGAGCGCCTGGCGCAGCAACAGCTGCGGCAGCCTGCGGTAGTACTGCACGAACTGCTGCTGGCTCGACTGCGCGACCGGAATCGGCGTGATGGTGCGGCCGCGATTGTCGTAGTTCTCGCCCTGACCGGACTTGATCACGATGACGTTGTCGCCCGCGAAGCCGGCGCCGCTTACGCGCTGCTCGAGTCGCAGACGATTGTTCTTGAAATCGACCAGCAGGATTTCCTGCTGCGTGCCCGCCTCGAACGGCGGCGCGGCAGTCGGCATCTGCAGCCGCGGCCAGGTCTCGCCCTGCAATTGCAGCCGCACGACGTCGATCGACCGCAACGCCTCGGCGCCGCCGATCGCCGCTACCGCACGATCGAGCACGGCGCGCGCGGTTGCCTGCGAGCGTTCGGCTACTGTTTCGGGATTGCTCGCCTTGTCTGAGTTATTTTCTGCCTGGGCGTGCACGGCGCACGTCGCAAGCAGCAACAACGCTGTCGCCTTTCGCAGCATGGGAGATCCTCCTTCCAGGATGGCGCGACGCTAGGCGCGCGCCCGCGGAGGATCAATGGAAATGCGTCAGAGTGACCGAGTGTCGCGGCGAACGGTGGTGCTCAAGCGATCGTTGCTACGGGAGCTTGTACACCGCCGCAGCGCCGTAGTACGGCGGCGCTGCAGGGATACCGGCGAACAGCGTCGTGCCGTCCAAGGCCAGGGTTTCGCCGTGGCTCACGTCGTTGACCATCATGCGGGCGGCGAACAGCGAGCCGCCCGACCAGCGATAGTCGACCACATATCCCGGCTCCCAGTCGTCCACCTGGTACGGCGCGCCGATCACGACATGCGTGGCCGACACGGCGACCTGGTAGCCGAACGTCGCGTACCAGTTCAGTTGTCGCGCACCGGGATGCAGCTTCTGTTGTTCCGTCCACGTCGAGCCGCTGCGGACGAAGACGTACGCAGAGCCGCCCGCGCGATGGTTCTGCTCGCTTGGCGGCTTCGCCGGATTGCCCGGCACCCAATTCGCAGACGGCGCGCCGATCACCAGGACACCGCTCGCGAGATCGACGGCATGACCGAAGTCGTCACCGCGACGCCCGTCGTTCGCGAGCAGCTTCTGTCGCTCGACGCACTGCGTGGCGGTGCACGTGAATACGTACGCGGCGCCCTGGCCCGAGTTGTAGCCAGGCGCCGTGATCGCAACGGTCGTGCTGTAGACAGCAACCCGCTCGCCGAAACGATCGCTGGGATTCGCGTCGGGCGCGACGATGCGGCCGGTACGGTGGAACGTGCCGTCGGTGTTCATGTGAAAGACGTATGCGGTGTCGCCGGTCGAATCGCCGGCGCCGACCACGACGGTGTTCCAGTGCCAGTCGAGGTCGCGCACCTGCACCGCGCGGCCGAACGGCAACTTGCCGGTTTGTTGCCACTTCCCCGACTGCAGCTGAAAGATATAAACGGCGGTGCGCGAGGTGATCAGCGCGCGACGGTTGAACATGGCGATGTGCTCGCCGAATCCCGCGCCCATTGCCGGGTTGCTGGCCGTCAACGTCGCGCGCCGGATCCACTTGCCGTTTGCGTCGCGGACGAAGGCAGCGACGCGACCCGTCTCGTCCCATGCGGCTGGCATGCCGGCGAGCGCGACGTTGCCTACCACCGCGAGTCCCGAGCCGAACATCGGCGGGCTCGGCAGCTGCTCCGGGTCGTCGCTCGCATCCGTGCTGTCGGGCTGGAGGAACTGCACGGGATCGAGCTGCGGTAACTCGGCATGCGCGAGCTGCGCGCAAGCAAGCGCTACGATAGAAGCTGCGATCCGGCAACAGACTGAAACACTAATCACGGAATTCTCCCCGCACCCTATGGTGATTGTCGCCACGTAACGAACGCGCGCGCGCTTCGTTCCCGAAAGCGGCGCAAATCTGCGACCTGTGCTGACACACCGGACATGCGTGTCGAGGAAACTCGCGCGTCGCAACTGCAGCGCGTGCTGGGGAACTGCTGGCGCCGCGCTGACATTCCTTGTTCTCAAACCAGGAGACAGCCATGACGACCAGCACTGGACATACGTCCGCGATCCGCGCGTCCAAAGTAATCGGTACCACAGTCAAGGACCGCACGGGCGAGCGCCTCGGCAAAGTCGAGGACGTAGTGCTCGACAAGCAGTCGAACAGCATCTTGTTCGGCGTGATGAGCTTCGGCGGCGTGCTCGGAATGGGTGAGAAATATCACCCGGTGCCGTGGGCGGCGCTCGACTACGACGAAGGCTCGAACGCGTACGTGATCAATCTGACGAAGGAACAGCTGAAGGCCGCGCCGGCGGACTCGCTGGAAGAGCTGACGCGCGATGATGGGATGTCGTACAGAGACCGCGCGTTCGACTACTACAAAGTGCCGCGCGCCTAGCGCGACAACGCCTGCGCGTGCCAGCGCAGGTGATCGTCGATGAAAGTCGCGATGAAATAGTAGGAGTGATCGTAACCCTCCCGCATCCGCAGCGTCACCTGCTGACCTGCGGCGCGGGCGGCCTCCACGAATCGCTGCGGCTGCAGCTCGCGCTCCAGGAACTGATCGGCAGCACCTTGCTCGATCAGGATGTGCGCGGATGAAGGTTGTTTGCGCACGAGCTCCGTCGCGTCATACGCAGCCCACGCGCTGCGGTCGCTGCCGAGATACGCAGTGAACGCCTTCTGACCCCACGGCACCTGCGAAGGCGCGACGATCGGCGAGAACGCCGAGACCGAGCGATAGCGCTGCGGATGCTTCAGATGCAGCGTCAGCGCGCCGTGACCGCCCATCGAGTGACCGGTGACGCCCTGCCGCGCGAGATCGGCAGCGGGAAAGTCGTCGGCAACGATCCGCTGCAACTCGTCAGTGACGTACTGGTCCATGCGGTAGTGCCTGGACCAGGGCTCCTGCGTGGCGGTGAGATAGAAACCTGCGCCTTTTCCGAGGTCGTACGCCGGATCGTCCGCAACGTCGTCGCCGCGCGGTGAAGTGTCCGGCGCGATCACCATCAGGCCGAGCGCTGCAGCCGCACGCTGCAGGCCGGCCTTGGTCATCACGTTTTCCCACGTGCACGTCAGGCCCGACAGGTACCACAGCACCGGCACGCGCTGCGACTGCGCCTGCGGCGGCGCGAACACCGCGAAACGCATGTCGCAATTGCAGGCCTGCGAGCGATGCTCGAAGACGGACAGCGTTCCCTCGAAACAGCGCCAGCTGTCTTTCTTCGTCAGCGTCACTTCAGCGCGCCTTTGGCCTTCGCGGTGTGAGTGGCGATCGCATCCATCAATGGCGGCGACAGGCAATCGTACGGCTCCAGCCCCAGCTCCTTGAGACGCGCGCGCACCTGGCCCATCTTCGCGGGATCGAACCCGGACTCGATGATGCTCGACACGAACGCCGCAAACTCGGGCGCGGACCAGCCGGAGTCCGACGACAACTCGGTGTGCACGAAGTCGAGGCCGTAGAACGGATGTCCCTTGTTCTCGATGCGGCCGTACATGTGGACGCCGCAGCCGGTGCAGGCGAAGCGCTGGATCACAGCGTTGCCGTCGACGACCTTCAGCTTCTCCTGGCCCGAGCTGACCTTGACTTTGTCGCGCGGCACCACCGCGACCTGCGAGAACAGCGCGCCGGAGGGCTTCCAGCACTTGGTGCAACCGCACACGTGGTTGTGCGCCGTCTGCGCCGACAGGGTGACCGTGACCGGGCCCTGCGAGCACTTACACTTCAATGTTCCGCCCGCAAACGAAGCGGACCCCTTCTTCACGCCGCCGTCGACGGCAGGATGAATCGCGATGGCCATGCTACCTCCGCTTTGCAAATGGTCTTGGTGGGAGAGTGCGAGAGGCGCCTATGAAGCGCGCACGGCGGTGCGGTGTCAATCCGCGCCGACGATCCCATCGACCGCGGCCAGCTCTTCCGCACTGATGGCCAGCTGACGCAAGGCTGCCAGATTCTCGCGTAACTGCTCGACGCTGCTGGCGCCGACGAGCGCTGAGGTCATGCGCGGATCGCGCAGCACCCAGGCGAGCGCGAACTGCGCCAGCGTCTGGCCACGGGCGGTCGCGAGCTCGTTCAACGCTCGGACTTTGCGCATGACTTCCGGCGTGATCTGGCCGGGCCGGAGAAAGGTGCTGTGCGTGGCGCGCGACCCGGCAGGTATACCTTGGAGGTAGCGACTCGACAGCACGCCCTGCGCGAGCGGCGAGAACGCAATCATCCCGGCGCCGACCTGCTCCACGGCCGCGAACAGCCCGTGCTCGATCTTGCGGTCGAGCAGATTGTAGGCGGGCTGATGGATCAGCAGCGGCACGTGCCACGCACGCAGCGTCATCGCCATCTGGCGCGTCTTCTCCGGTGAGTACGCCGAGATGCCGGCGTAGAGCGCTTTGCCTTGCTGGACCGCGGTCGCCAACGCACCGGCAGTTTCTTCCAGCGGAGTGTCGGGGTCGAAGCGGTGCGAGTAGAAGATGTCGACGTACTCGAGGCCCATGCGCTGCAGGCTCTGATCGAGGCTCGCGAGCAGATATTTGCGCGAGCCGCCGCCCTGCCCGTACGGCCCCGGCCACATGTCCCAGCCGGCCTTGGTCGAGATGATCAGCTCGTCGCGGTACGGACGGAAGTCGTCGCGGAACAGACGACCGAAATTGGTCTCGGCGCTGCCGTAAGGCGTGCCGTAGTTGTTCGCGAGATCGAAGTGCGTGACGCCCTGGTCGAACGCCGTGCGCAGGATCTCGCGCTGCCGATCGAGCGGCGTGTCCGCGCCGAAGTTGTGCCACAGGCCGAGCGAAATCGGCGGCAGCTTCAGGCCGCTGCGGCCGACGGTCCGGAACGGGGCGTTGTCGTAGCGACCTTCAGCTGCTGTGTATGACATGACGCCTTGCAACCTCGATGATTTCCAATCCCGCGACTGCATCTTCGGGATCCACCGGCGCTGGCGCACCATCCCTCAGCGCCGCGACGACTCCCGCATAGAACTGCTGATAGGCACCGGGCTCGCTGCGCACAGGCACCGCCGCATCGCCTACCCCGAGCAACCCCCAGTGCTCCGGAGGCTCCTCGCCCCAGCCCGGCTTGTCGGGGCGCGCGCCAGAGCGCAGCGCAGATTCCTGCACATCGCCGTGCACCTTCAAGTACGCCGCGCGAGAGCCCAACACTCGCATGCGCGCGATCGGCTGTGCACTCAGCGACGTAGCGCTGAGATGCGAACGGACGCCGGACGCATGCGTGAGCGCGAGAAACATGTCGTCGTCGACTTCCATCCCCGGACGACGCCGATCGAGCTCCGCGTATACGTCCGTGACCGGACCGAACAAGTGCAGGGCCTGGTCGATGAGATGCGTGCCGAGATCGTAGAGCAGACCGCCGGCGAGCTCCGGCTCGCCGCGCTCGCGCCAGCCGAATTTCCGCTCGGGCCGCCAGCGCTCGAGCCGCGACTCGAAGCGCAGCACCTCGCCGAATGCTTGCTCGGCGAGCAGACGCTTGACGGTCAGCAGCTCACTGTCCCAGCGCCGATTGTGATAGACGGTCAGGAGCAGATTCCGCCGCCGCGCTTCGTCGATCACGCGGCGCGCTTCCGCCGCGTGCGCTGCGAATGGCTTGTCGACGACGACCGGCAGACCAGCGGCAAGCGCCGCCATCGCGAGCGAAACGTGCGCGTCGTTAGAGGTCGTGACCACGACGACATCGTGATCCTGCGCGCGATCCCAGACTGCCTGCACGGAATCGACGATCCGCGCTTGCGGATGTTCACGTTCCGCCTGGGCACGCCGCTCGCTGTTGCTCGTCACGATCGTTGCGAGCCGCATGCGCGGCGTGCACGCGATCAGCGGTGCATGAAACGCCGCGCCGCCCAGACCGTAGCCGATGAGCGCTACGCGAACTTCCGCGCTAGCGTCCGGCATCGATGCTCTTCCGCATCTTCGGCGCCGGCCGGAAGCGGGTTGCGACTTCGCCGACTGTCACGAAGCCGCAGGAATCATAGAACCCGAGCGCGCGTGTATTCGCAGTCACCCACAGATTCGCTGCACCGTCCGCGGTGGCGATCCGCTCCGCCTGCTCGACCAACGCGCGACCGATGCCATGCCGCCAGTACGCAGGCTCGACGAACAGGCCGTCGAGCTCGGCGTCGCCGTCGTCCCGACGCAGCACCACCGCGAAGCCCAGCACCTGGCCCTCGCTCTCCGCGACCACGGTGCGGCAGTCGGTGATCTGTTCCAGCGGCAGCTCGATCGCATCGGGATTGGCGAGCAGCGCAGCGCGATCCTCTTCCCACATCAGCGAAGCACGCCGCTGCAATTCTTCGAGCGCGCCGCGCTCGGCGGAAACTGCGAGTCTGAAGGTAGGACGTGCGCTCACCGGCACATCCTACACCTCATCGGGTTTCGATAATGTCGCCGGAATCCGGGCTCGTGCCATCCGCAGGCGCGCGCGTCGCTCGAAGCACCCGATCGAAATTCACGAACTGCGAAGGCAGGCCCTCGCCTTCGACCCCGGAGCTGCTCGCGAGCTCGTAATGCAGATGCGGGAACAGCGACGAGCCGGACGTGCCGACCTGCGCGATCGCCTGGCCGGCGCGCACCTTGTCGCCCACCGCAACCTTGACGCTGCCGGGTTTCAGGTGACCGAGGTGACTGAACTCGCCGTTGCCATGATCGATGACGACGTAGTTGCCGAAGATCACCATGCCGTTCGCCTTCACTGCCGCGATTCGCATCTCGGAGCCGTCTTCGGCCACGTCGTTGACGGCAGCCACGACCGTGCCGTCGCCGGGCGCGAGCACGGGCCGGCCATAGGAAAGGTGATCCTCGTGCTTCTCGCCGCCGCCGCGATGGCGCTTGCCGTCCGCGTCGACCAGCGTGAAGTCATAGGAGTAGCGGGCCGCGTTCGTCCTGAATCCGATCTCGACGGCGACCGGATGGTCGAAGTCGAAGCGCCGGTGGTGCGCGTAGAAGTCGTGACCGTCCCACACCAGCAGCCGCCCGTCGAGCGGCAGCCGCAGTCGCGTCTTCGTTGCGTACGGCTTCGGCGTCACGCGAACGGTCTGCACCGTGTCGTCGCCGCCCTTCTCGTTGGCGAAGCGGAACGTGTATTCGAGCGACGCAAATGGCCATTGCGCAGCCAGCGTATGGAAAGGATTGAACACCGTGAGCCCACCACCGGCCGGCACTTTGCGGTTGGCAATGGTGGTGATGCCGGGCTGAATGCCGTTGTCGTTGACTTCGAGCTTCGCGATGAGCGCGCCGCTGCCGTCGCGGACGTCGAGCTGCACGATGCGCAGCTCCAGCGCCTGCGCGCCGTGGTTGGCGAAGCGGAAATCGCAGTTCATTGCCTGGCCGTACAGCGTTCGTTCCAGCAGCGGCTGTGCCGGCACGACGGTGACTTGCAGAGGTTGCGGCTGTGCAGCCGAGGCAGAATGAATGATGAGCGCGGCCGTAACGACCGCGCTCGCGAGAATGGCAGCCTTCATCGCGTCTTCTCCCCAGCGCCCTGTTGTGCAGACTGCGACGCCAGGCCGCGCGAAAAGGTTGCAGTCAGGTAGTATCGTCGTACATGAGCTCGCCGCAGATTACGCTGCAGACGGTCACCGGCGTCGACGTCGAACTGACCATTGCCGGGCCCGGCGCCCGCAGCTATGCGTTCGTCATCGACTGGCACATCCGCATCCTGCTGCTGCTCGGCTGGGTGGGCCTCGCCCAGCTCATCTATACCGGCGGCTCGTTCCTGCTCGACGCGGAGCCCGATCGCAGGTACTTCCTGTTCGTCTGGCTGCCGGGGCTCGTCGCCTACCTGCTCTATCATCCGGTGCTCGAGATCGCGATGCGTGGACGGACGCCGGGCAAGCGCATCGCGCGCGTGCGACTGGTCACGCGCGAGGGAGACATTCCAGGTGCAGGGGCGCTGCTGCTGCGGAATGTTTTTCGCCTGCTCGACAGCATGCCGGTCCTGTATCTCGTCGGTCTCACGATCGTGATCCTCACCGACCAGCACGTGCGTATCGGCGATCTGGCGGCCGGGACGCTGCTGGTAATGGAAGACGACGGCGGTGCCAGCTCGTTCGCGACCGCCGCCCCGCCGAGCGGCTTGACGCCCGAGGCGGCCGACCTGGTCCAGGAGCTGCTGGAACGCTGGCCGGCGCTCGACGAACGCAATCGCGTCAGCATCGGCCGCGCGCTGCTGGCGCGTCTCGAGCCGCAGATGGCTCCCGAGGAGCTGGCAACTCTCGGCACGGCGGATCTGCGCAGCCGGCTGCTGGCCAAGCTGGGCGCCCGATGAGCGGGACATGAGCGAGAAGACTGGCGGCCTGCAATCGTGGGCGACCTCACGCATCGCGGCGTGGGGCGATCTCGGCACCATTCTCGACGCGCTGGAGCGCAAGCGCGACCACACCGTCGCGGAAGCGTTGCGCGCGATCGAGCTGTATCGCGCGCTCGGCCGCGATCTTTCCATCGTTCGCCGCACGCTGCCGGCCAGCCGCATGACCCGCGCGCTCGCGCAAAGGTATGCCCGGCTCCACGCCGTCATCTATCGCAAGCCGCACAACTGGATCGACGGGCTGCGGCGGCTGTTCCGCGACGAAATCCCGCAGGTCGTCCACGAGCTGCGCACGCAGATCCAGCTGGTCGCGCTGCTGCTCGCGCTGAGCGCCGCGGCGGGCTGGTGGCTGATCGGCACTTACCCCGAGTTGATCGCGCTGCTCGCGGACGAGCGGATGATCGACGGCGTCGAACGCGGCCAGCTCTGGACCGAAGGCATCTTCAACGTCGTGCCTTCGTCGGTCCTCTCGATCGGCATCCTCGCCAACAACATCGTCGTCAGCCTGGTAGCGTTCTGCGTCGGCGTGTTCTTCGGCCTAGGCACGTTCTACATGATCGCGATCAACGGTCTCATGCTCGGCGGCCTGTTCGCGTTCACGCATCAGCACGGCATGGCCGGCGAGCTGCTGAAGTTCGTGCTCGCGCACGGCCTGGTCGAGCTCTCGGTCATCTGCATCGCCGGCGCAGCCGGCATGATGCTCGGCGAGGCCCTGATCCGCCCCGGCCAGGCGTCGCGGCGCGAGTCCTTCCAGCACGCCGCCGGCAAGACCAGCAAAGTGCTGCTGCTGTGTGCGTTGCTGCTGATCGGCTGCGGCTTCATCGAGGGCTACCTGTCCCCCGATCCGGATTTCCCGATGCTGAACCGCGCGATCGTCGGCTTCGGCTACTGGATCGTCATGGTCGCGGCACTGACCGGACGGTTGTTTGGGAAGAAGAACCCGAAAAATTCTTGAAGTCTTGAGAATTCTGAATTCTTCTTCGCGCCTTTGCGCCTTGGCGAGAGTATTTTCTCTTCCTCTCACACTCTGCGCCGCACCCGAAACTCCGCGTACGCCTCGAACACCGCGCGCTCCATCAGGTCCGGCAGCGCGAGCAGCGTCGGCGCTCCCAGCGCTCGCAGCGCCGCGGCGTTCCTCGCGAGGCGAGTGCAGTACTCCTGCGCGGCGAGTGCTTCGTATGGATCGAGCCAGCCGCTCGACTGGGCGTGTGCGAGCGCTTGGGCTTCGGAGCTCGCGAGGCCGGCGACCAAGGGCAGGTGCTTCGGTAACAGCAATCGTGCGGCGGCGGCGAGTTGGCCGGCCACCGTGGCGTCGTCGAGATCCGTCAGCATCACGACGAGGCTGCGATGACGCACGAGCGTGCGGATCCGCAGCACTGCGTTCAGAGGGTTCGATTCCGCGGTCGCCGGCTGCGTCGCTGCGAGCAGCGCACGAATTCGCGCAACGGTGTCGATGCCGCGTCCGGGCGCGATCGACGCGAGCGGGCGATCCGCGAAAATCACCAGGCCGACCTGGTCGTCGTGCGCGACCGCGTGCTCCGCGAAACGCGATGCGATGTTTGCATAATGACCGAAGCGATCGAGCTCGCCGGCGCGCAGCGCACTGGCGCGACCTGCATCGATTGCCAGGATGATCTCGAGATGTTGATCCTCGACGAAATCCCGGCTGACGAGTGCGTTGCTGCGGGCGGTGGCCTTCCAGTCGATGACGTGCTGAGGATCGCCCGGCCGGTAGTCGCGCAGCTGCAGCACCTCACCGCCCGCACCCAGCAGTGACCGTGCGCGCATGCCGATCCCGACAGACCCGGCGCGCTCAGCATCATCGCGCAGCAGGTCTGGCGTAACGCTCAATGTAAACTGAGCCGCAAGCGTTCGCGTCCACCACGCAAGACCCAGCGGTCCTGCGACGCGCGCGCGCAAGGGCGGCCAAGGTTGGGTGCCGAGCCGTTTGGGCGTGGCAGCCAATGACATGCTTGCGCCCGCGCCCGGCGGCACGATGAGGGTTCGCACAGCGCCGTCGACCTCGACCGCTGTGGGCGGATCAGTTGCAACCTCCAGCGTCAGCGCTCGCGCCAGCCGATGTGTGAATGTCATCTGCAAGGTGCTGACGCGGCCGAGAATCCAGCGCGGCTTGGGCGAGCTGAGTGAGATCCCGAGCCCGGCGCGCAGCATGAGCCAGCCTTCGTACGCGAGACCGAGCAGCAGCACTGCAAGCGACAGATACCACAGCCGCGCAAGACCCGGGTCGCCGCTCCAGGTGCCGACGATGGCCATCAGCACCGTGAGCACGACCAGCGCGAGTGCGTTCTGGCGCAGGCTCATGACTGGCTGCTACCGCGGCACCGGCGTCTGATCGAGCAACTGCTGCGTAATCGTGCGTGCAGCGATGCCTTCGAGCACTGCTTCCGGCGCCAGCACCAATCGATGTGGGATCACGAGCGGTGCGACGGCCTTGACGTCGTCGGGCGTGACGAACTCGGCGCCGCGCATGCCGGCATCGATCCGCGCAGCACGCAACAGGGCGAGCACACCGCGCGTCGACAACCCAAGCGTTACGTGCGCGTGCTGACGCGAAGCGGCAGCGAGATCGACGACATAGGCACTGAGCTCCGGCGCGACGTGCACGCTCTCGACAGCGGCCTGCGCGGCGGCCAATGCGGCACTCGCCGCCTCCGGCTCATGCTGTGCGGCATGCGCGTCGGCGTTCCCGTACTTCGCGAGGATCTGCAGCTCATGGTCGCGCGCAGGATGCGCAAGATCGATGCGCAGCATGAAGCGGTCGAGCTGCGATTCGGGCAACGGGTAGGTGCCTTCGAATTCGCGCGGGTTCTGCGTCGCGATGACCAGGAACTTGTCCGGCAGGCGATAGTTCTGCCGGTCGATCGTGACCTGTCGCTCCTCCATCGCTTCGAGCAGCGCCGACTGCGTCTTCGGGCCGGTGCGGTTGATCTCGTCCACGAGCAATACGTCGGCGAACACCGGGCCCGGGCGGAACACGAAGTCGCGGCGCTCCGCGTCGAATATGTGCACGCCGGTGATGTCGGACGGCATCAGGTCGGCCGTACCCTGCACGCGCTTGAACACGCCGCCCAGCGCACCGGCGAGCGACTTGCTGAGCAGCGTCTTGCCGAGGCCCGGCGCGCCTTGCAACAGCACGTGTCCGCGCGCCACGACTGCGATCGCGAGCGCACGGATTACAGACTCCATGCCGATCACGATGGCTCCAAGATCCCGCTGCAGTTTTTGTTCGAACGATTCCAGTGCATTCATCGGGCGAGCGTCTCCCTGGTGCGTGCAATCAGATTATGCAGCTCGACGAGATCGATGCGCTGCCGCTGCGTGGCGCCGCGGTGCAGCTCCTGCAGGCGGTCCAGATCAGCGGCGGGAATCGTCGCATGGCCGGCCAGCCACTCCCACACCGGTGCGCCATCGAGCGCGAGACCGAGCCGGCCGCGGATCTCATTGAAGAAGTTCGCGAACAGGCGCTGTCCTGCTGCAGCAGGCCGCAGCACTCGCGCCATGAAGCCACCGGTCGCGCGCACGAAGCTGGTGACGTCCAGCGGATTCCACGCGCGGGCCGTGCCTCGCAAACGCCGCGGCCCCAGTACGAACACCAGCCAGAGAGCGAACAGCCACCACAGCGTGCCATGCAGGCGGGAGTCGCCGAAGAACTTGTCCCGATCGTAGAACGCGACCAGGCCCTGGTGACCGTCGTCGATGAGCACGCGTCCTTTGTCGCCGAGCGACGAGCGCGTGATGTTGGCGAGCAGCCGTGCATTGTCACGCTCGCCGATGAGCTTGTTGGTGAAGAGACTGCCGTACGCGCTGACGATCACCTGGCCGTCTCCGTACGGCAGCAGCCACAGCGCCGGCACGCCGCTCTTGTGATCGCTCGCGAGCTCGAGCACGACTGCTCGTGTCGACGATGCTTGCCAGTGCAGCGACGGAAACTCGGAAACAGCGAGAATCGACCGCACGCCGTCGAGCAGAGGATGCGCGCCGTTGGGCACGGACTCGGAGCGCTGCGGCTCGGCCAGGCGCGCGAAAGCCAGCACCGCGTTCGATTGCGCCGGCTGCTTTTCCTTCTCGGGAAGCTGCGTGAAAGTCAGGCTGGTCATCGCGAGCATGTGCTCGGTGAAGCCGGGATCGATGCCTTCGCCCATCGACCACTCGGGCGTATCCGACAGGCCGGCGAGCACGAGCAGCGTGTTGCCCGATTCGATCCAGTCCTGCAGCGGCTGCACTTCCGAGGTACGCAGCGGATAGACGTGCGGGGTCGTCGTGATCAGCAGATTGCCGGTCGGCGCGACCGATGTTGCATCGGCCAGCTTGCCGTAGCGGTCGCGGAACGAAACCACCGGGATCTTCTCGGCGCCGAGCCAGCGGAGCATGCCGAGATAACCGTTCGGTCCTCTTTCGGTGCTCAGCGGCCGCGTCACCTGCTGCTGCGGTACTTCGGGTTTCGGTGCCAGCAGGACGTAGAACGCCGCAAACGCTCCGAGCGCCAGCATCAGCGTGAGCAAGCGCTCTTTCATGCCGGCGCTCCTCGCAGTTGTTCATCGAGGATGTGCGCCGCTGCGACGACCGGCTCGACTTCCTCGTCCGAAACCTCGCCGCTGCCATACACGGTGCGTTCCGCAAGCGCCGCGACTCGACGGAAGGACTCACGCTGCTGTGCGTCGTCGAAGACTGCGCGCGTACACAGCTCGCGATACGTCAGGCCTCGCTCGGTGCGCAAGCGTCCGCTGCGCACAAGCGTCGCCACGAGCATGCGCAGGAGCATCGGCGCCGGGCGATCCGCAGCAAGCGTTTCGAGAGCTGTCGCATCGTCCGCTGCGGCGCCGGCTGCCGCTGTCGCAGGCACCGCGGCATCGCGCACGATTGGGCGGCGGCGCAGGATCCCGGAAATCCGCAGCTCGTTGAACACGACTGCAATCGCCAGCACGACGACGATGACAATGGCGACATTCAGGATCGCGCGCGCGACTGCCTCCGACGAGTCCACATCATCCAGCCATCGTGACAGCCAGTTGTCAGAATCGCTCCGCTGCCGGTCCAGCAGCGAGCGCACCCAGCGCTTGAACCGCTCGAACAAGGTGAGCGGAGGCTCGGACTCCTGGACGCGCAGCGAGCCCAGGATCGGCGCCAGCGACCCGACCTCGATGCGACGCCTCTCCTCCTTCCGGTACCAGCCATCGATCAGCAGCAGGTCCGAGAGATCGTAGACGTGCAGTGCCTCGCGCACGTCGCTGGAAAGCAGCGGCAGATAACCCGACTCGTCCAGCGCGCGCCTCAAACCCGGACATTCCTTCTCGAGAGCCGTGAGGCCGGCAGCTTCCTGCGACGCCGAGTTGCTGCAGTCGTCGATGACTTCGAGCGCGGAGCGCTCCTGGTCGCCGGCGGCCCCGCACCAGGCGGCCGGCACAATCGAGAGCAGTGCGAGAAGGAGAATGCAGCGCACGAACTACGCGGGGTTCAGCGAGCCGACGCGGGCCGCCAGGTCGCCGCCTTCCTTGCGCAGCTTCAGATCCCAATAGATCGCCAGGAACAGACCAATGTAGAACGGCGCCATCAGCACGCTCGTCAGGACGTCGATCATGACGCCGCTGATCAGGCCGATGAGTGCGTAATTCTCGGTGCCGCCGCCGAGCACGACGATCGGCACCACGACACCCACCAGCAGCAGCGCAATCGTGTAGATCACGATCACGACGATGAACCCGACGCCGAGGATCGCGGTGGTGCGCCACCAGTTGCCCCAGATCAGGCGGTGACTGGCGAGGAGCGCGGCGATCGGCCCCTTGGCGTCGAACAGACACGTGCCGATGAACAGCAGCAGGCTGACGCTCAAGAGGAGGCTCGGGACGATCAGGACGAGGCACAGCAGCAGCGCAATGGGACTGCGACCGAGCGCGAAAAACGGCGCGATCGCCACGCCGAGGGTGAGCGAGACAACGATCTGATAGCAGATGAGCGACAGCACGAGCGACGGCAGCCGCGGCAGCGCCTTGCGAAAAGCGGCACCCACTGTCATGTCGCTGTCGCTCGCGAGCGCAGTGAGCTTCAGCGAGAACGGAGCGACGACCAGCACGATCGCGATCCAGCTCAACGTCGTTGCGGTGAAGTAGCCCACGCTACCGATCATCTTCAGCAAGGCGAACGGATCATTCGGATTGGCGCCGCCCTGCCTGAAGACGTAGATCGTCGGCGGACTGGCAGCGAGCACCATCAGCAGCGACAGCGGAATCACCTTGAGCACGGACGCCCGGTACAGCTGGAAGGTCGTGTCGAGCACACCGCTGACGGACTGAGGCTGGGTGGGTCGAATCGGCATCTCGATCTCCGTGCGTCCGGCCGGTACGATAACATTTCGCCATGTCCATTTCGTCTGCCTTGCGCGCGGCGCTGCTCGCTGCGCTCGGTGCTCTCGCCGCCGCCCATCCGGCGCTCGCCGGGCAAAGAATCGTGGCCTACGTCACCGGCTGGCAGACGCCGCCCGACATCCCGGCGCAGAATCTCACGCACATCAACTATGCGTTCGGCAAGATCGACGCAACGGGCAGAGTCGTGCTGCCCCATCCCGGTGTTGCCGAGCAGCTTTCCTACCTGCGCGGATTGAAGTCGCAGAATCCGCGGCTGAAGATCCTGCTGTCCGTCGGCGGGTGGGAGGCCGAAGGGTTCTCGGATGCTGCGCTGTCAGCGGCCTCGCGCGAGACCTTCGCGCGCAGCGTGGTCGCATTGCTGCGCGAGCATTCGCTCGACGGCGTGGACCTCGACTGGGAATACCCGGGGCAAAGTGTCGCGGGCATCAAGTCGCGGCCCGAAGACAAACAGAATTTCACCGCATTGTTGCGCAAGCTGCGCACGCTGCTCGGCGAGAGCTACCTGCTGACGATCGCCTCTGCCGACCGCGAATACTTCGAATTCACACAGATGGATCAGCTGCACGTGTATCTCGATTGGATCAACGTCATGAGCTACGACTTCTTCAACAGCCTCACGCCGACCACGGGACACCACGCCGGGCTGTATGCCTCGGCCTTTGCGGCACCAGGGGATCGCAATGCCGATGCCTCGATCAAGCAACATCTCGCGGCGGGGATTCCGCAGCAGAAGCTGGTGCTCGGCGTGGCTTTCTACGGACGCGGCTTCGCGGGCGTCGCACCGCTCCATCATGGCGTCAACCAAACGTACGAGCGCTTCGAGGCCGCGCACCCCTACTCGGAGCTCGTGGACCGGTTCATCGACCGCGGCGGCTTCATGCGCGAATGGGACGCCAAGGCTCAGGCGCCATTCCTGTGGAATGCGCAGTCGCAGGCGTTCATCACTTACGACGATCCGCGGTCGATCGGTGTCAAGGCGCAGTACGTCCGCGAGCACCACCTCGGCGGCATGATGTTCTGGGAGTTGAGCCAGGACTCGGGCGGAGTGTTGCTCGATACGATCGTGAAAGGGTTGCGGTAAGAGAGTCGGGCTGAAGCCCGACCTACTTCAGCTCATACACTTGTAGCACTCACGGTTGCAGGGCCCGCGACACTGCGAGCGCTCCGATGAGCGTAATGACCGCAATCGGCAGCACGTGCCCCACGAGCAGGTGCTGCAGATTCGCGGATGGACAAAAAGCGAATACTGCGAGTCCACCCCACGCGCCCGCCGCGGCCCCGAGTGCAGCTCCGCGCAATCGCGTCGACACCACTGCGGCCCTGCGCAGCGCCGCTGCAAGGATTGCAAGCGCCGGCACGCTCACGATGGTTGCCACGAGCAGGCAGCGCCAGCCCCATGGCGAGATTGCAACGCCGGTCAGCGCGACGTTGTCGGCCGCACCCGAGTGCAGCGGCCGCACTACGGTGAGCGCGGCGTAAACCGGAACGACCAGCGTCGCGATCGACAGCAGCGAGATCGAGCCGATGCCGAGCCCGTCACGGCCTTGCCACAATGCAAACAGCGTCGACCCCGCGGCGAGACCAGCCAGCAATCCGAAGATCGTCGACATCGCAGCGGCCGACGACACATCTATATGGAGCCCGGCCATGGGCTGCCCGTACACGAATTCAGAGGCGATCAGCACGATGGCCGCGGTGAGAACCGGCACGACGGCAAGTGCTACGAGAATACGGGTGCGGGTGCGCGTCGTAGCTGCAGGCGTGGCTTCGATCGCCGTGCGAATGCGCGGATAGAGACGTTCAGACGGAGTCGTTCCCATATTCGCTCCAGCCGGCCGTGCTCAGCGCGGCCCTGAGACTCTGGTAGGCGCGATGGGCGCGTTGCTTGACGACCTCCACCGTCGTGCCGAGCACCGCCGCGGCTTCGCGGGCGCTCAGGTGTTCCTCTTTCAGCAGAATATAGGCGACGCGATTTTTCTCCGACATCCGGCTCAACTCGGAGGCGAGCGTGTCGTGCAGGTGCTGTGCGGCGACCTCGGCTTCCGGCGTCGTGTCGTGCACCTGCAATTCGCCAGCTTCCGCAACATCGCGGGTCGCGCCGAGCTGCTCGGGCCGGCGCCGCCAGTAACGCAGCCGCGTCAGGTAGATGGAGCGCGCGATGGCGAAAGCCCAGTGCAGCGGATTGGCGCCGGCAACGTACGTCGCGCGGGCACGATGCAGTTTCAGGAACGTTTCCTGGAAACAATCGTCGGCCTCGGCGATGCTCGAAGTGAGGCGTACGCAGAAGCGGTACAGTCGCGGCGCGAGCAAACCATACAGCTGCTCGAAGACCCGGTCCTCGCCCCGAGCATAGCGTTCCATCAGTGAGCTCAGCCGATCGCCGGTCGCATTCATTGTGCGCAATGATGCGAGCACGCGACGGACATCTCTATCACCGACGGCCGATACGGCTGTAGAGAGACTGCCCATGCTCACGAATACGCCGTCGCGACCGGCTGGTGACAGCGCAAGATGTGCGACATTCACGCACGTCACCGCGGGCCGTCCGCGGCGTATGGCCCGCAGGTCTGAAAGGAGTTCGCATGCAAGCCAGCAGGACAGTCGATGTCGATCGGGTGCTCGAAACGGCGAAAGTGCGCGGGCCCGCGCTCGTCGTTCTGCTCTGCGCCGGCGTCAGCCTGGTTCTCGATGGGTTCGACATCCAGGCGGCCGGTTTCGCCGCGCCGGCGCTCGTCGGCGATCTGCATGTCGAGCGGGCGGCGCTCGGACCGGCACTGGCAGCTTCGCTGGTGGGCATGGCACTGGGCGCAGCGTTCCTCGGCGCACTCGGCGATCGCTGGGGTCGGCGGCGCACCTTGATACTGAGCACGGCGTTGTTCGGACTCGCCACCTTGCTGGCAGCGACCGCCACGAGCGTGACGACGCTCGCGATCTGGCGCTTCTTCACGGGCATTGGTCTCGGAGGCGCATTGACAGCAGCGACTGCGGTCATCGCGGAGTTCTCCCCCGGGAGGCTGCGCCCGCAGGCGATCGGCGCCGTCCAGATCGGAGTGCCGATCGGCGGCATGCTCGGCGCCCTGCTCGCTGCCGAGCTGATTCCTGCTTACGGCTGGCGCAGCGTCTTCGTGATCGGCGGCGTGCTGCCGCTGCTCACTGCGGCGGTGATGTATTTCGTCCTGCCGGAATCGCCGCGTTTTCTTGCCACGCAGCCGCAGGGCCGGCAGGCGCTCGCCGATCTGCTGGCGCGAATCGATCCCGATGGCCGCTACACGGCTCGCGACGCCTTCGTGCTCGGCGAGGAAGCGCCTGCGACCCGCTTGGGCATCGGCGCGCTGTTCTCGCCGCACCTGCGCTGGGACACGGCGATCGTATCGCTCGCATTCCTCACCAACATGTACGCCGTCTACGCCTTCTTCAACTGGGCGCCGCTGGTGCTCACTTCGCTCGGGTTCGAGCTGGTCACCGCAGTTCGCGGTGCGCTGGTGTTCAACGTGGCGGGCATCGCCGGCGTGATCACGGTCTCGTGGCTCATCGCGCGCCTTGGCTCGCGTCGCCCGCTCGCAGTCTTTGCCTTCGCGGCGGCTTGCGCGCTCATCTGGCTTGCGTGGGTCGCACTGATGCGCGATGGCAATGGCGCGGCAGGATTGGTCGCGCTCATGGGTGGGATCGCTGTCGCAGGCGTTGGCATCTCCGCCGTGCAGGTCGGCTTATACGCGGTCGCGGCTCATGTATTTCCAACGGAATGCCGCAGCTCCGGCATAGGCTTCACGCTCGGCGCGGGCCGCACGGGCGGCATCGCCGCATCGCTGGGAGGCGGAGTGCTGCTGACGATGACGGGCGCTGCCGGATTCTTCGCGGGTATCGCGGCCGCGCTGCTGATTGCATTCGTGGCCGTGCTGCTGGTCCGCCGGCAGATCGCAGGTCAGCAGCGTTACTTTGCCGGCGACGCGTCGACTTCCGGCGCCTGATCCGGGAACAGCGGGATGTTCTGGCCGGGGTACCAGAACTTCAGGTGGCAGCCTTCGCAGACCTGGTCCATGGTGTCGCCCGCATCGATCAGGCCTTGCGGATTACGCGCGTCCGCGGCGCCGAGCATCGAGACACCCACCTCACGCAGCGCCTGCGCGAAGGCGATGAACGCCTCACGGTTCTCGGCGATCGCCTTCTCCGATTCCGCAGCCGTGAGGTTGCCCGGCGTGCCGTGATCCTCGAGATGGGAGCCTTCCTTCACGACGTGACGGCCGTCCATCATCAGCAGGTTCGCCCCCTCGGTCAGGATGATCGCCTGGCGGCGCACCTCGGCCCACTCCGCGTCCGTGCGCGGCTGCTTCTCGACCGTCTTGCCCTTGGTGACGGTCGTGCTGACCGACTCCCAGAGAAAATCTGCGGCCGGATCGACCATCGCGGCCATCACGTCCTGCACGCCGGCGATCGGCTTGAGCGGTGAGGCGGCCGGCGCCGGGGCGGCCGACCCGGGCTGTGCCGCAGCCGTCGTGTCCTGCTTCGGCGCGCAGCCGCAGAGCAGGATCCCGAGCAGTCCGCAGGAAGCGATCGTTCTCAATCCGCTGCTGACGCGCATACAGGCCTCGAAGTCGTTCGTTATTCGCGAGCGGCGTGCATGGTACACGGGTCCTCGCAGCGCCGAGCAGCGAGGTTACGTGTTATCGCCACGTTACTGCCGGCCGTTAACGTTTACTGACGCTGGGAACGATCCGGAGCGCGGGCCGTTGCTCGAGAATGGCAGCCCGGACACGAAAACGCTGGTCGCAGCGCGTGACGCGGACGAGCGACGCGCTGACACTGGACCGCGGCGTGTTCGCCCGCGACGATCCCCGCAGCATCGCCCGGTCGCTGAAACGCTCTGCCGAACACAGCCGGCGCCGCAAGTCGGGCGCCTACGCATCCGCGATGTCGATGCTGACCTTCTACATCAACCGCGCCGGTAAGCACCTGCCGGCATCGCGCAAGCGGAAGCTGATGCGGGCGAAGCAGGAACTGCGGGATCTGTACGGCAAGGACGAGCCGGTCAACAAACGTGTCAAAGCGAAACGTGTCAAAGCGGCGGGTTCGCGAGCACGACGGACGTCTCGATCTGGCGCTCAGGGATCGTCCAGTAAGTCCGCAAGAGCGCGGCGGCGCGCGCCGGCGCGACGAGCGCGAAGCCGTGCCGCTCGTAGAAACTGATGGCCCAGGTCGCAGCCGCCCACGTTCCCACCAGCATCCGTCGGGTGCTGCGGCGGCGCAGATGCTCGATGAGCTCCGCACCGACGCCGTACCGCTGACGATCCGGCCTGACGTACGCGTGGCGGATCAGCTGCACATCGCGGACCGGCTGCACGCCCATCACACCGATCAATCCGTCGTCGGTTTCGACGCCCCAGAATTCGACGCCGGCGGCGATCTCGTCCCGCAGCTCCGCTTCGGGCATGTACGGCTCGCGCCAGCGATCCGCGGGAATCACGCCGCGATAGGCGGTGGCGGCAGCGTTGACGATGGCGAGCATCGTCGCGCGATCCTGTTCATCACAGGGGCGGATGGTGCGCATGCGATGAGTGTGGCAGCGCGCGACGACGCTCGTCTTGGACAAAAGTGCATCAGCTCCGCGGCAGCGTTCGGTCCAGAAACTCGTGCATGAGCCGTGCGATCTCGTCGCCCTGATCCTCGAGTGCGAAGTGCCCGGTGTCGAGCAGGTGCAGCTCGGCATGCGGCAGATCCTGCAGATACGCCCGGGCGCCGTCCGCCGGAAAGATCGCGTCGTTCTTGCCCCAGACGATCAGCGCCGGCGGCTGCCGCTCGCGGAAGAACTGCTGGAATTGCGGATACAGCGCGACGTTGGTGCGATAGTCGTAGAAGAGGTCGAGCTGGATCTCGACGTTGCCGGCGCGATCCAGCAGCGCCTGATCGAGCGTCCACGCGCTCGGGTCGATGCGCGAGCGGTCCGCGACGCCGTCGAGATATTGCGATCGCGTCGCTGCCAGCGTGGTGCCTGCACGCAGAGCGTTGCGCTCCGCCGGCTGACCGCTCGTCCAATAGGCTTTGATCGGCGTCCAGAACTCCTTCATGCCTGCCGCGTAAGCATTGCCGTTCTGGATGACGAACGCCGTGACGCGCTCCGGATGCTTGAGAGCAAGTCGATAGCCGACCGGTGCGCCGTAATCCATGACATAGAGCGCGTAGCGAGTGACTTGCAGACGCGTCAGCAGCGCAGCGGTGATGTCGGCGAAGTGCGCGAAGGTGTACTGGAACTTCGCGCGGTCCGGCATATCGCTCTGGCCGAAACCGGGATAGTCCGGCGCGATCACGTGGTAACGGTCCGCGAGCGCGGGAATCAGATTGCGGAACATGTTGGAAGAGGTGGGAAACCCGTGCAGCAGCACCAGCGTGGGCGCATCGGCCGGTCCGGCCTCGCGGTAGAAGACGCTCACGCCCTCGATGTTCTGCGTGTGATAGCGCACGGTGGCTGCGCCCGCCGGCAGCGTCCAAAGGGCCACGAGCGCCAGCAACGTGGCGGGTATGAGATGCAGTTTCATGGATGACTCCTGTTTCGGTAACCTTTTACGAGAGACTTTATAGGTTACAATACTGTCACCTGTAAATTCATTTTTAATTGGTTACAATAGCAGCCACGCATGAACGCCGACGCCCCCCGCACCCTGTTCCTCGCCGGTCACCCGGCAGTCGACTTCCTCAACAGCGCCTATGCGCCGGGCGGCCAGCAGATCGAGACGATAGGCGATGGCCGCGCCCTGCTCGACTGGATGGTGGGCGCGAACCTGCTCGACGAGGGCGAATCCGCAACGCTGCAGCGGCGTTTCACGCGCAAGGCGCTCGACGCGGCCGCGCAGGAAGCTCGCGCCGCGCGCGAATGGGCTCGAACGTGGCTGACTGCATGGCGCGCGAACCCCGCGCGCGACTACAGCGACGAGATCGCCGCGCTGAACAAGCTGCTAGCGCGGGAAGCGCGCAGCCACGAGGTGATCGCAGTGAAGCGCAAGCTCGAGCTGCTCGATCGTTCGCAGTTCAGGGAAGCGAGCTCACTGCTTGCGCCGATCGCGGTGGAAATCGCGCGCCTGATCACGCAGGAAGATCCTGGACTGGTCCGGGCCTGCGCCGGCGCAGATTGCACGCTGTGGTTCCTGGATCGGACGAAAGCGCACCGACGCATGTTCTGCAGTGCCGCCGCCTGCGGCAACCGCGCGAAGGTCGCGGCGTTTCGGATCAGACAGCGTAGCGGCGCGGAGTAACGCCGAACTGTCGCACGAACCACCGCGTGAGATGGCTCTGATCGCAGAAGCCCGCCACGATGGCGACTTCGGCGAGATCGCGACGCGCGCGGATCAGTCGCTGCGCCAGAGCAATTCGCCGCTGCAGGATGTACGCATGCGGTGTAAGGCCGAGCTCTCGTGTGAAACCGCGAATCAGCTGGTAGCGGCTGAGGCCCGCCTCCCTCGCTAACTCGACCAGCGTCAACGGTGCTGCGGGATCTGCGTCGATCCTGTCGCGCGCCCGACGAATGCAGACTGACGGCTCGGCATCCCTGCCTGAACGCACGGTCGAGTGCACGCCAAGCCGCGCGACCAGGCGCAGGATTGCTGTCTCGCACGTCATGGTCTCGCCCTGCCGCGATCGATGTCTGAAGGCCGCGTTGAACAGGCGATGCAACCTGTGGTCCGCGAACACCGGCGCAGCGAACGTGAACGAGCGCGCCGTTCCCTCGAGAACATCGGCGCGCAGCTCAGCCAGCGTCGCCGGCTCGAAATAGAGAATGCGCCAGGCACGCGGGCGGCCGCCGATCGCGCGCCCGTCGTGCACTTCGCCCGGATTCACGCTGATGAAGCATCCCGGCCCGGCTTCGACCTGCCCGCGTCCGCTCCACGAGGCATGGCCGCCGGCATCGACGAGACCGATGCCGTACTGATCATGCGTATGCCGCGGATACGCGCGCGCGGTCGACGCCGACATCGGTTCGATGCCGGCGAGCGGGAAAGCGTGAAAGGCGATGGCGTCGGGCACGGCTCCCTCCTCACTCATATATAGTGTGCACGCCGTGCAACCGATGAACATCATGATTTTCGGCGCCACCGGCATGGTCGGCCAGGGCGTGCTGCGCGAATGTCTGCTGGCCCCGGATGTCGCGCGTGTAACCGCGGTCGGGCGCACGGCAACGGGCATCGCGCATGCGAAGCTGCGTGACCTGCTCGTGCGGGACCTGACGGACTATCGCGCCGTCGAGGCGGATCTCAGCGGCTTCGACGCGTGCTTTTTCTGTCTCGGCGTCTCGTCGGCGGGCATGAGCGAAGCCGAGTACACGCGGCTCACGTACGATCTGACGCTGGCCGCAGCCGAAGTGCTGGCGCGACTGAATCCGCAGATGACGTTCGTGTATGTGTCCGGTGTCGGCACCGACAGCAGCGAGCGCGGCTCGATCATGTGGGCGCGCGTGAAAGGTCGCACCGAGAACGCGCTACGGCGCCTGCCTTTCAAGGCAGTCTTCCTGTTCCGTCCCAGCGTGATCCAGCCGCTGCACGGTGCACGCTCGAAGACGCGCGTTTATGCGGTGACCTACATGCTTGCGGGCTGGCTCCTGCCGCTGCTGCGCGCGATGTTTCCGCGCCGCGTGCTCACAACCGAATCCGTCGGCCGCGCGATGCTCGCTGTCGCTCGGCGCGGGGCGCCGCAAGCAGTGCTCGAGCCCGGCGATATCTACGACGCGGCGCGCGGCGAATAAACGGCGCGGTCTACCCCGCCGCTCACTGGGTCGTGAAGACTCCGTCGACCGTGTTCCACGAATCATTGCTGCCGTCGCCGGAGAAGATGAGCGTGAACTCGCGCCCGCCGTTGCGGAACCATTTCGGCGCGAAATTCCACTGGAACACGCTGCGCTCGATCGACGGCAGGAACGCGGCGTGATGAAACACCGACCACGGGCCCCACGGTTGCGGGGCCTCGGCCATCGTCAGCAGCGACTGCGCCGCCGCGGAGTCCGCACCGGACCCGTGCTGATTCGTGTACACCAGGCGCTGCAGTTCCGGCACGAAAGTCATCTGCGGAAACGGACCGACGCCATCGAGGTCCTCGTAGATCGCGAACCGGTTCGCGGCATCCGTCGACCACTGCGGTTGTCCGGTACTGTCGAGCCCGGCAAAGAACTCGTACGTGCCGCGGTCTTCGATCGACAGCGCCGGCACGCGCACCAGCATCACGCGACCTGGACGCTGCACGATCTTGAGCGAGCTCGTGTCCGTTATCTCTGTCGCGACGGTGTAGACGTACGCGTCCTGTGCGGAGCCGTTGTCCTTGCCGAACTGCACGAAGCTGCCATAGCTGATGTGATCCTGAGCGCGCGTGAAAGTCACGTCGAGGCGCGTCCAGCCGCAGCCCTTGTTGCTGCTTCGATGCAAAGTGAACGCGTCGTAGCCTTTCGCGCCCGAGCCCGGCGTGATCCACGCATACAGCTTGCCGCCGATGCTCAGCGGTGCACCGTGCGCTTTGCCGTCAATGCGCGATCGACATTCGGCATGCTTGCCGCCGAAGCGATTCATGCCGCGGTAGTTGTGACGGTCGCCTTCGATGCGCGCGACGCCGAGACTGGCGCGGCCGTCGCTCTCGGTGCCGCCGAAGCCGCCGCCGTCGCCCCAGATCGCATATTGATTGCCGTCGCTCGACCAGGTGACCGGCCAGTTGTCGCTGCCTTGCGCCTGGCGTCGATGTGATTTCGCGTTGAATGTCACGCCCGTGATGACGGCAGCGGACGTTGCGCTGGCAGTCGGTGGCGGCGGACTACTGGGAGGCGGCGGTGGACTACTCACCGGTGGCGGCGGACTACTCGCTGCAGGCGAATCGACCGCGACCGGGCCGCCGCCCGAACCGGAACCGCAACCTGCCGCGAGCAGGAGCGCGAAAATTGGACACGTTGCACGAACGAGTCGCGACTGGAACTTTGCCATCGCCTATCAACGTCGATCGCGCGGCGCGGTTCCGCGCGCTCATGTCTTGCCGTGGCGACGATGCTGCTCGCTCACTTCCTTGCGACGTGTCGGGCCGACCTCGCGAACATCCGTGTCCGACTTGCCGGCGCGCAAATCGCGCCGTGCCTGTTTTGCCAGCTCGCGATAGTCGGTGCAGATTCGGTTCAGGTCCTTGTCGTCGAGCTCCTCCAGATCGAGCAGCGCCAGGTGCGCGCCGTCGATCGAGCGGATCAGCTCGTCGAGCTTGACCTGGATCGCCTCGGAGTCGCGGTTCTGCGTGTTCTGGATCAGGAACACCATCAGGAACGTGATGATCGTCGTGCCGGTGTTGATCACCAGCTGCCAGGTGTCGCTGAAGCCGAAGAACGGACCGCTGGCGGCCCACAAAAGTATGATCAGGACGGCGACACAGAACGTCGCCGGATGTCCCGCCGCGCGCGCGGTGGACTTTGCGAACCGCGTGAACCACGATCCGCGCCGGTATCGAGCATGCATGGACGGCCTCCTCGCACTCAATTCGCCGATGCCATGCACGGCTAATGCGAGAAGGTCGCGCAGCGTTCCGCTGGTTCTACTCCCAGAGCGAAGGCGGATTGCCGCCCGCCGTCGCTTCCAGGATCGGCAGCGCCGCCTCGTCGATGCTGGCCCGCGGCGCCCCGGCGAGCAGAGCCTGCGCGAACTCCGGCAGGCCCCTGAGCATCCCGGAAATGCGCACGACTGCACCGCTGTGCGTTTCCAGGCGAAACCACTTCATGCCGGTCCCGTAGCGCACCTGGTACAGCTCCGACCAGCGCAGGAAGCCGCGCTGGCCGAACAGCTTGCGATAAGCCAGCCCTTCCTTCGAAACGCGGTGCCGGACGATGAAGTACTCGACGATCATGGGCACGGACATGAGCGCGAAGCCCACGAAGATCGCCGTCGTCCACCAGGTGACGGTGTCGTTGGGAAACAGGTTGGAGATAATCGTCAGCGCGGCAAAGAATCCGAAACACAGCAGGCCCACGATGAGCGTGCTGAGCGGGTGGCGCAGCACCCCCGCTTCGCCTGCTGCGCGGCGCCGCAGGCGACTCTTGGCGAGCCAGCCCATCACGAGCGCCATGACGACGCCCCACACCGTCCACTGAACGATGTCCGCCCACCACGCCCGATCGCTCATGGCTTGTTCAGCAGCGCCGCCATTTTCTGCTGAATGAGGTTGATCGCCTTGAGCGGTCGGATCATGACCTTGAATTCGACGATCCGGCCGGCGTCGTTCCACTTGATCAGATCGATGCCGTTGACGGCGATGCCGTCGATCTCGACCTGGAACTCGAGCGCGGCGTCCCGGGAGCCGACGATCTCGCGGACATAGCGGAACGACTCGTTGAAGAACACGTGAAAGGCCGCCGTGAGGTAACGCGCCGTGATCGCCTTGCCCGCCTGCGGTGTATGCACGACGGGAGAATGAAAGACCACGTCGTCCGCGAGCAGCGTGTCGAGACCTGCAACGTTGCGCGCGCGGACCAGCTCGTGCCAGGTGTGAAGAGCGTTCATGGCTGCAGGTAGTGATCGGGCTTTGGCAAACTCAGGTCGGCGTAGTGCAACTGCCGCTTGCCATGGCGAGCCCGCAGCAGCGCGAGAGACCAATCGGCGTATTCATGGCAGAGCTGCTCCAACCTCAGCTTGCCACTCGGCGAGAACCAGTGTGCCACGCCGGTCGTCATCTGCAGCAGTGCGCGGACAGCCAGCTCCTGCTGCGACACCTCGAAGGTCTGCTGCTTGACGCCGGCGCGGATCACCGATCGCCACACGCCCTCGTAGTCGTCGCGAAACCTCACGACCTTCTTCAGCCGCTCGCCGGACAGCGCACGCAATTCCGTATCTGCAATCATCATGACGGGCGGGTCGCTGGCGTGCGCCCACACGTGCATCTCGACGATTGCCGCAATGGACGTCGCCGGGTCCTCGATGCTTGCGACGATACGGGCCGCGGCATCGCGCAGCGGGGTGATCGTCGCCAGCATGATCTCCACGAGCAGGTCGTCCTTGTTGCTCATGTAGTGATACAGGGTTGACGTCGTGAGCCCGGCGGCGCCGGCAATGTCGCGAATGCCGGTGCCATGGAAGCCCCGTTCGGCAAACATGGCAATGGCCGCGCGCATCACGCGTTGCATGGTGTCGTCGTCGCTGGCCGCCGAGCGCAGCCGCGTGCCGGAACCCACTCGAGCAGCCAATCAGTCTCCTCCTGCGATTCGTTGCAATCGCACCTTAGTCGATGCCCGCGCCAAGCGGAAGTCTCACAGATCTGCCGGGAGCGAGGGCTCCGCGATCAGTGCTTCCAGCGCGCGCCAGCGCGTGGCCGCAGCGTCGCCGCCCCGGCGCAAATAGTTGCGCACGGCGATCTCGCCAAGCCCGTAGTTGATGACGTAGCTGCGGTACTTTTCCGCGAACGCGAGGATCTTCCCGGCAAACGCGGGCGAGACCAGCTGGTACTTCTGCAGCAGCGCCAGCGCGCCAGCCCGGTCCAGCCTGCCATCGAGGAACAGTCGGTCGATCGTCAGCCGCGCGCCGGCCAGCTGATTCAGTTCCGCCCGCAGCGAGCGCAGCCGCGGCGCATCGCTCGGGTCGATTCCCGCCATCGGGTAGAGCACCGTCGACTCGAAACGCACCAGCTCATCTGGCGGAAACGCCACGGCGTAGGCGTTGCTCGCCTCCCCTTCGGCGATGAAGCCGAGCGGTCCGAACAGCGGGAAGATCGAATACTCGATCCAGCCGCGCTGGCGCAAGAGACGCTCGTCGAGCAGGGACACGTGCGCGTGATGCCCCGGGTAGCTCTCGTGACAGGCGAGCTCGATCACGCGATCCACGATCATGGGGAAATCCGTGTTGAACTGAATCGTGCCGCGGGCATGGCCCTGATACACGTTGTTGCCGCTCCAACCGCTGCTCCGCACGAGCTCCAGCGTGAATGCGTCGCCCGACGGCAGCGCGATGTGCGCGCGAGTGCGGCGGCGACATTCCTCGACTGCAGCCTGCATGACTGCTGCAACCCGATCGGGCGGCACTGCGAAGCGATTGCGGAACGCTTCCACCCGCTCCGACAGCGCGCCGGCGCCTGGAACCAGCGCGTCGATGCGCGCGAGCACGGCATCGTAACTTTCGAGCGGCTGCAGCTCCGGGACGACACCGAACAGTCGTCGCGCTTCTTCGTCGAACGAGAGTTTCACGCCGCTGAGCTGGTCGAGGCGAAAGCGCGCCGCTTCCAGGTGCGCGAGGAGAAACCGCCATCGTCGCTGCGTCTGCGGGTCGGATGCTCGTGCGCTGCCCGCTCGCGCATCGACGAGTAATCGGTCCGCGATCGGTTTGAGCGCGTCGTTGGGTAAGCGCTCGGCTTCGGCCTGCGTCCGCCACTGCGGCGGTCCGTAGTACCAGCCAACATGATCGGAATCGTGCACGCCGATCGCAAGCTGCAGCCGCACGTAGCGTTCCGCCGCGGAATCTATGGCTGCGTGCGAATCTGCCGCGCGGGCGCCGCTGGCGAGCAGCAGCGAGAGAATCAGTGCGCCGGCGAGCGAACGATTTTCCATGTCCCCACCGTGATGACCGGGAGAATGAACAGCGCGATGAACGCGTACGTCAGTCCGCCATATCCCTTCGCGACCAGGTCGACGAGACCGATGCTGGTAGCCGCGAAACACGAGAACAGCAATACGCCGATGGAAACGGCAGAGCGATGCGCCGGCTGCATCACGATACCGCGCTCGCGACACGCGGCGGCGATCCGCTCGTTGATCGAATGCAGCAGCGCCGTGCCGCACTTCACCAGGATGCCGAACAGCACTATCTCGAACAGCCGCTCGAACCACTCAGCGCCGAAGCGGCCGAGCAGGAATGTCACCGGCACCGGCTGACTGCCGATTTCCGGATAGCAGCCGAGCATCGCCACGAACAGGAAGACGCCGGGCAGCATCGCAATCGGTCCGGCGAGCAGCCCCGAGATCACGGCCTCGCGCCGCGTCTTCTGATGCCGCAGGCAGAACAGGACTGCGGGAATGAGCGCGGTGTTGTAGCCCGCGTAGATGATGCCGCCGCTCGCCCATCCGGAAGTGACTGTCGCGGCATCGAAGTTGCCCTCGATCCGATTGCCGAGCGCGAGCAGCGCCCAGATCACGATCACGGTGTAGAGAACGTACAGCAACGCGGCGAAGATGCTGAGCACGCGTTCGATGAGCTCGTTGCCATGGAAAACCAGCAGGCCGATCAGCGCCATCAGGCCCAGCGTGCCGACCAGCGATGGAAGCCCCGCCGAGTCCGCCGCGAGCGTGCCGGCGGCAGCGCCGAAGACCGCGAGCGCCAGCAGCAACAGCGCCAGGTAGGCGGCCTCGAACAGGAACCACCATCGGCCCAGCAGCAGGCCGATGAACGATCGATAGTCGTAGGTGCGCGCAACTCGCACCAACTCGAAGCTGATCGCCAGCACGACGCAACAGATCGTCGCCGCGACGGCCTGACCCAGCAATCCGCCCCAGGGTCCCAGCGGCAGAATGAACTGCGCCAGCTCGCGGCCCGTTGCGTAGCCCCCGCCGACCACGACCGACATGTACACCACGCCGGGCAGCAGGTATCGCTGAAACGTGCTCGCCATGGCGCGCTGCTCAACGCTGCGCCGGGTGAATCGCTGGAATGATGTAGCGGTTTACCAGGTCGGTCGGGAAGCCGTTGACGAAGCCCGGCATCCAGTTCGACGACACGATCACGACAACGACATCGACTTCGGGCAGCACCATGACGATCTGACCGCCCTGCCCGATCGCAGTGAACGCATCGTACTTGTCGACCGGACCGAAGTAGCTCGGCTGCCCGTGCCACGGCGCCGCCGCGCTCGACAGGTGCCACAGGAATCCGTACGGATACTCGCTCGGGCGCGTCTGCCGCGTGGTGGCAAGCGTGACCCAGTCCTTCGAGACCAGCCGCTTTCCTCCCCAGACACCTTTGTTGAGCATCAGCTGACCGATCTTCGCCATGTCACGCGGCGGCATCGTCATGCCACCCGTGAGCCACGGGATGCCGCTCGGCAGCTTGGTCCACGTGTAGTTGCGGATGCCGAGCGGCTTGAACAGTTGTCGATCGGCGAAGACATCCACCGGCTCGCCCAGCGCCTGCGTCAGAATCTCGCCGAGCAAGATCGGCAGTCCGTTGTTGTAGGTGTAGACCTTGCCCGGCGGCTCGAGGGCGCGCAGGTCGAGCACGAAGCCGACGTGATCGCCGCTCTGGAGCATCCGGCGCATGAAGTCGCCGGTCGCGGCCGACTTGTCGGGCCATTCGACGCCGGCGGTCATCGACAGCAGGTCACGCACGCGGATCGGATATTTGTCACGCAGCCACAGGCGGTCGCGGTACTTCGGGAAAAAGCGCGTCACCGGCTCGTCGAGCCCGAGCTTGCCCTGATCGATCGCGATGCCGGTCAGCGTCGAGGAAATGCTCTTGGTGTCCGAGGCGATGATGTGCGTCAGCTCGCGACGCATGCCCCAGAAATATTCCTCGAACACGAGCTTGCCATGACGCAGCACCAGCACGCCGTCCGTGCGGCGGTCGCCGACATGATCGCCCTCGCGCAGGATGTCGTTCGCCAGCTCCACCAGCGGCGCGCGCTCGATTGCCACCGACTCGGGCGTTGCGACCGGCCAGCTTCCGGCTACTTGCTCGGGCAGTGAGTAGCTATAGCGAGTCACCTTCCGACCCTCGGCGGCACGCGGCGCGAGATACGGCGCGTTCTGCGGCGAGCTTCGCGTAAGCCGAACCTGCAGATCGCCTGCGCCTTCCATGAAACCATCCGTGCCGATATGCGCATCGAGTGCCGCACCGTTGTCGACGATGCGCGCGACGATCGAGCGCGAGACCTGCATCATCTGCTGCCAGTCGGCTCGTACCGTGCCGTCCGGCGACACGGTCACGCGCACCGGCTCGCCGACCATCACGAAGCGGCCGTTGTCCCGGAACAGCAGTCCCTGCGGGTCGCGGATGAACTCGAAGTCGAAGAAGTCTTCGCTGTGCAAATCACCGTGCTGCGCAACGTGGATTCCATACCATCGGCCGACCAGCGCATCCGCGACGGTGTCGGCACGACACGGCGTGGCGTCGAACAGCGCGATGATCGTACCGACGATGCAACAGACGACGGCTCTGGACATTCAACGCTCTCCCCGGGTCTGAAGACGGTTGTATTTCCGCAGGATGGCTTGCAGGCGATCGTGAGGCAGCGCGTAGATTGTGTTGCCGTTGATGCCGGTCATCGTCTCCGCCGCTACCATCGCGTTGAGGATCGCTTCCTCGGTGGCCTCCGCAACGGCGGCGAACAGCTCGTTGATCTGACCGGCCGGGAGCAGTTTCACGGCGGCCACGTCGTCATGGGCCGCAGTACCGGGATTCGCGGTCGAGAACGCAACGAAGATGTCGCCAGAGCTGTCTTCGCCGAGACCGCCGACGCGACCGATGCCGATCGGCACGCGGCGCGCGAGACGCTTCAACTGGTGCGGCAGGACCGGCGCGTCGGTCGCGATGACGACGATGATCGAGCCCCCGCCTTCCTCCAGCGGCTCCGGTGTGAAGATCGGTTTCAGATCGGTGATCTCGCGTCCGACCGGCACGCCTGCCACGGTGAAGCGATCGCGTGCGCCGTGATTGGTTTGTACGAGAGCACCGACGGTGTAGCCATGCTCCGTCTTGCGCGAGGCAGTGCCGGTTCCGCCCTTGAAGCCGTAGGTCATCATGCCCGTGCCGCCGCCGACGTTGCCCTCCGCGACCGCACCGGATGCAGCGCTCGTGATCGCGGCAATCGCATGCTCCTTGCGCACGTGAAAGCCAGTGACGTCGTTGAGCAGCCCGTCATACGTCTCGGCGACGACGGGCAACGCGACGAAGAACTTGTGCAGGAACAGCTGGTACTTCTTGCTGCGATATTGCCAATCGATGACCGCTTCGTGCACGGCGCCGACGCTGTGCGTGTTGGTGATCATGATCGGCCCGCGCAGGAATCCGGACTCTTCGACCCAGGCGGTGCCGGTCATCTCGCCCGTGCCGTTCAACGCGTACCACGCAGCGAAGACGGGATCGGCCGATTGCTTGCCGCGCGGCAGGATTGCAGTCACGCCGGTTCGGACCGGCCCCTCGCCCACCTTGAGCGCGCCGGCGCCGGAGATCAGCGTGTGCAGGCCGACTTCGACACCTGCTACATCCGTGATTGCGTTGAACGACCCCGGCTCGCCGACGAACGGCACTCCGAGATCGCGCGCTCGCAGACGATGCTGCGCATCGCCAGAAACTGCGAGTGCAGGCAGCGCCAGGCATGCGAACGACAATGACAGCAAGACTCGAAGCAGCATGTGCAGATCCTCAATCGTCAGTGGGCCCGCTGAACTTCGGCTCGCGGCGCTGGCGGACCGCAGCGATGCCTTCCTGTGCGTCGGGGCCGCTGAAGCTCAGGAATTCCATGGCTGCGGATGAGTCGAATGCGGGCAGCGCCATCCGCAGCCAGTGGTTCAGTGCATGCTTGGTCCAGCGCACTGCCGTCGGCGAGCTGCGCGCCAGGCGCAGCGCGAGCTCCCTCGCGCGCGGCAGCAGCGCCGCATCTTCCACGCATTGCGCGACGAGCCCGATCTTTTCAGCGGTTGCGCCATCGATTCGCTCACACAGCAGCAAGTGGTATTTGGCGCGCGCGAGACCGCACAAGATCGGCCACAACACACCGTGATCGCCGGCAGCAACGCCGATGCGCGTGTGTCCGTCGAGCAGCACTGCGGAACGCCCGGCAACTGCGATGTCCGTGAGCAGCGCCAGAGCCAGTCCCGCTCCAACCGCGATGCCATTGATCGCCGACACTGTCGGCTTGCGGCAATTGATCATGTTGTGCACGAGATCGCGCGTCTCGCGAAAACCGCGCGCGCGCGCCGCGAAATCGTCGGAGAGCTGCTGCACCCATTCGATGTCGCCGCCGGCCGAGAATGCGCGACCTTCCGCGCGCAACAGCACGCAGCGCACATCCGGATCTGCATCGATGTCGCGCCAGACTTCCGCCAGGTCGCGATGCAAGGCGCCGTCGACTGCGTTGAGCTTTGCCGGCGCGCTCAGCACGAGCTCGAGCACGCCATGCGAATCGAGCTGCGGCTGCAGGCGGGCGTATTTGTCGGGGAGCATCAGTTGCGCCTCTTGCCAATCGATCGATCGATCGGTAGGTTGGCGCAACATACAGCAGCGACCCCGCGAGGCACAAGTGACAATCGCAGCTTCACGGCGCGGCAGCATCGGCCTGCTGCAGATCGATCGACCCGCCGCGCGCAATGCTCTCGACGACCGACTGCTCGACGCGCTGATCGGCGCTGTCGAGAGCATGCGCGAAGACAACCAGGTGCGCGCGCTGGTTCTCAGCGGCGCAGGAACTGTGTTCTGCGCCGGCGATGATCTGAAGGCTGCGCTCAAAGCCACGCGCGCACAGTTCGCCAGAACGATCCGTCGCCTGCAGACGCTGAGCGTGGCGTTGCTCGATCTCCGCAAGCCGATCGTGGCGGCAATGAATGGACCCGCATTCGGCGCAGGCCTCGAGCTCGCGCTGAACTGCGATGTTCGGATCGCCACCGCAGATTTTCAGTGTGCAACGCCGGAGGTGCAGCTCGGCCTGACACCGACGAATGCCGCGACGGTGCTGCTGCCCCTCATCATTGGCCACCCCAATGCACGTCGCATGATGTTCAGCGGCGCTCGTTTCGACGCCCACTGGTGTCTGCAGGCAGGTCTGATCGATGAGCTCACGACCACCGCCGACTTGCTGCCGCGTGCGGTTACGATTGCCGAACAGCTGTCCAGCGGTGCGCCGCTCGCGCTGGCAGCGACGCGCCGGTTGCTCAATGCGCCACTCCGGGAGACTCTGAAGCGCGCGCTGGAGGCGGAGGAAGAAGTTTGCGTGGCCTCGCATGGCGCCGAAGCGCTCGCAGGTGTGCGAGCATTCCTGGCCAAGGAACCGACCCCGTGGAAGTGAGCAGCGACACGACTCTTGCCGAAAGACTGGCGCGCCACGCGGCGGCGACGCCGCACAAGATCGCGCTCCGCTGCGAAGCGGATGTGCTGAGCTATCGCGAGCTGAATGATCTAGTGGCGCGCATGGCTCGCGGCCTGCGCGAGCACGGAATCAGGCCGGGCGAACCCGTGTGCGTGCTGTTGGAAACGAGCTGTGAATACGTCGTGGCGTGGCTGGCGTTGTGCCGCGTCGGCGCGCTCGAGGTGCCGATCAACAGCGGCTTTCGCGGTGCGGCGCTGGAACACGCATTGCGGCTCACTTCGGCACGGCTCCTGCTTCTCGATTCCGAACACGTTGCCGCTGTAAGCGCAGTACTCGGCAACGTGCCGCAACTGCGACACATCGTGCTCCGCGGCGATCGCAAGACGGGAGAAGCCCTGCGCGGCGTCACGATCACGCCATTCGAGGAGATGCTGGCGGCCAGCGCGGACGTGCCGCCGCCGCGCGGACGCCCCGGCGACGCGACGATGCTGTTGTTCACGTCGGGGTCGAGTGCCCCGAGCAAGGCCTGCGCGATCCCGCATGCCTACACGCTGCGGCAACCGGAAATTTTCTGCGAGCAGTTGCGGATCACTGCCGACGACGTGCTGTATGCGCCCTTCCCGCTCTTTCACGCCGACGGCGCGATTTTCACTGTCGCTGCTGCACTCGCTTGCGGCGGCACCGCGGCCCTCGCCCGAAAATTTTCGGTGAGCCGTTTCTGGGTAGACTGCCGCCGGCATGGCGCGACGGTGTTCGACTACATGGGCGCGACGCTCGCGCTCCTTCACAAACAACCCGCGGCGCCGACCGATCGCGACCATCGTGTCCGGCTCGGCTGGGGCGTACCCGCGCCGCCGTTCGCGGACGAGTTCGAGCAGCGCTTCGGCGTCGAGCTCGTGGAGCTGTATGGGCTCAGCGACGTCGGCATCGTGCTCTACAACCGGCCTGGCGAGCTCCGCAAGCCCGGCAGCTGCGGACGCCCCATCGCCTCGTTCGACGTCCGTCTGCGGAGCGAGGATGGTCGCGACCTCGGCGTCGATGAGGTGGGCGAGCTCGTTGTACGCGCCAGAGAGCCGTACGTGATCATGAACGAGTACTACGGCAATCCCGCTGCGACGGCGGAAGCGTTTCGCGACGGCTGGTTTCACACGGGCGACCTCCTGCGCCGCGACGCCGAGGGCCATCACTACTTCGTCAGCCGGCTGAAGGATCTGATCAGGCGGCGCGGCGAGAACATCTCGGCGTTCGACGTGGAGCAGGCCCTGCTGCTGCATCCCGACATCATCGAGGTAGCGGCCTACGGTGTGCCGAGCGAGCTCACCGAGGAGGACGTCATGGTCTGTGTGGTTGCGCGGCCCGGGAGCAATCTGACCGCGCAGGCAGTTTCGCAGTGGGCGGGCCAGCATCTCGCCCGCCACATGTGGCCTCGCTATGTCGAGCTCGCGGACGCATTGCCGCGCACCCCGACCGAGAAGACAGCGAAGTATCTGTTGAAGGCCCGCGGAGTAACCACGAACACAGTCGAGGTCGCGCGCCCATGACGAACAACATTGCCCAGCCGCTCGGCGCCCGTGTCGCACTCGTCACCGGCGGCGCCAAAGGGATCGGCGCAGCGATCGTCGATGCGCTGCTGGCGCGCGGCGCCCGCGTCGCAGTGCTGGATCGCGATGAGATCCCTGCAGATCGAGTCCACGCGCGCGCCATCGCCGACGTTTCCGACTATGGCGCCGTGTGCGAGGCGTTCCGGTCGATCACCGAGCGAGTCGGTGCTCCGGACATCGTCGTGAACAACGCCGGCTGGGACCGCGTGCAGCCGTTCCTCGAAACCGAGCCTGCTCTGTGGCGCAAGCTGGTGGACATTAACCTGCTCGGCGTCTTCAACGTAATTCACGTCGCGCTGCCCGCCATGCGCGACCGGGGCTCGGGACGCATCATCAATATCGCCAGCGACGCCGGACGCGTCGGCTCCTCGGGCGAGGCGGTTTATGGTGCGTGCAAGGGTGGCGTCATCGCCTTCACCAAGGCCATGGCGCGCGAGGCCGCCGGCTGGAACGTCCTCGTCAATTGCGTCTGTCCCGGACCGACGGACACGCCGCTGCTCAGCGAAATGCGCAGCGACGGCGGCGTCGACCGATTGATGGCGTCGATCGTCCGCGCGACGCCGTTGCGCAAGCTGGCGCGCCCGGAGGACATCGCCGCCGCCGTGTGCTATTTCGCCGAGGAGCCGGGCCACGTCACCGGGCAGGTTCTCAGCGTGAGCGGAGGACTGACAATGGCGGGCTGATTGCGGGCTATAATCCGTCGCGATTCGACGTAATCACACCAGAACGCGACGCGGATCACCCGATGCAGCAGCCCGTAACCCAACTGCTGGCTCAATGGCGCGACGGGGACGAGCGTGCGTTCGCGCAGCTCTCGGCGATCATGTACGAGGAGCTGCGCCAGCTCGCGCAACGCCATCTGCGGCGCGAGCGCTCAAATCACACCATGCAGAAGACGGCGCTCGTGAACGAAGCCTTCATGCGGCTCGTCGGGCAGCAGGCCGTCGACTGGCAAAGCCGCGCGCACTTCATCGGCCTGGCCTCGAAGCTCATGCGGCGTGTACTCGTCGACTACGCCCGCGCCCGGCTCGCGAACAAGCGCGGCGGCGGCGCGGGCGTGTTGAGCCTCGACGAGATGGCCGCGCCCGCCGACGCGGACGAAGCGCCGAGCACGACTCCCACGGCCTTGCAGCATCTCGACTCGCATACGCAAGAGGAGGTCTCGGCGATCGACCAGGCGCTGCAGCGGCTCGAACAGATCGACGCGCGCCAGGCGCAGATCGTCGAAATGCGCTATTTCGGCGGGCTCACCGTCGAGCAGACAGCTGACGCCATCGGCATTTCCGAGGCCACCGTGAAACGCGAGTGGACGCTGGCGCGCGCCTGGCTGCGGCGCGAGCTTGGCAAGAGTCTCTGATGACGCCCGAGCGCTGGAGCCGCGTCAAGGAAATTTTCGGCGCGGCGCTCGAGCAGGAAGCCGCGCAACGCAGCTCCTACATCGAACGAGCCTGCGCCGGCGACGAGCAGCTGCGCGTCGAAGTCATCTCGCTGCTGGAAGCGCACGACACGGCCGGCGCGTTCATCGAAGAAGAAGCCGCGCAGCGCATCGGACTGGCGAGCGCAGCGCCGAAGCAAGACTGGATCGGGCGGCGGCTCGGCCCCTATCGCATCGTCGACGAAGCCGGCCGCGGCGGCATGAGCCAGGTGTTCAAGGCAGTGCGCGACGACCAGCAGTACGAGAAGCAGGTCGCGATCAAGCTGCTGAAGCCGGGGCTCGACACCGACTCGCTGTTGCGCCGGTTCAAGGCTGAGCGGCAGATCCTCGCGCAATTGAGCCATCCGCACATCGCGCATCTGCTCGATGGCGGCGCCACCGAGGAAGGCGCGCCGTACCTCGTGATGGAGTACATCGAAGGCAACCCCATCGATGTGTATTGCGACGTGCGGCAACTCGGCGTGAACGAGCGCATCGACCTGTTCCGGGACCTGTGCTCCGCCGTGCACTACGTGCATCAGCATTTGATGGTGCACGGCGACCTGAAAGGCGGGAATGTTTTGGTCACCGACCAGGGCGTCGTCAAGCTGCTCGACTTCGGCATCGCGAAATTGCTCGGGCCGACGTCGCCGGCCCGACGCGAGAACACCTCGTTCCTCGCACTGACGCCCGAGTACGCAAGTCCCGAGCAGGTTCGCGGCGAGCCGATCACGACCGCGAGCGACATCTATTCGCTCGGCGTGTTGCTCTATCGCCTGCTGTCGGGCGCCCTGCCGTATGAGGCAACTGGATCGACGACGTGGGCGCTCGCGAAGCAGATCTGCGAGCACGAGCCGAAGCCGCCGAGCGTCACGGCGGACGAGGCGACGACAGGCTATGGCCGCTTCGCGAAGACACTGCGCGGCGACATCGACAACATCGTGCTCAAGGCGCTGAAGAAAGCGCCGGAAGAGCGCTATCCGTCCGCGGAGCAACTCGCCGAGGATCTGCGGCGCTATCTGCGCGGATTCCCCGTGACCGCGCGGCCCGACACGACCGGGTATCGGATGCGCAAGTTCGCGCAACGCCACAGGTCCGCCGCCGTCGCGGCAGGATTGTTCGTCGCTGCGCTGCTTGCCGGCATCGTCACGACGACCTGGCAGGCCCATCGCGCCGAGGTGCAGCGTTTGCGAGCGGAGCGCCATCTCAATGAAGTGCGCGAGCTCACTAGCGTCTATCTCGCAGACGTCTACGACGCCGTTGCCTATCTTCCCGGTGGCACCAAAGCGCGCAAGCTGCTGGTCGAGAACTCGATCAAGTACCTGGCGGGACTCGAGCGCGAAGCGCAGGACTCGCCGCAGCTGCAACGCGACCTCGCAGTCGCGTATGACCGGCTCGCTGATGTGCAAGGCGACTACATCGGCGCGAATATCGGCGACACGCAAGGTGCGCTCGAAAGTCACCGACGCGCTTTACGTCTGCGCCGCGCGCTCGTCGAACAGGAGCCGACGCTCCAGGCACGCCGCGAGCTGTTGCGAAGCTGCGTGAAGCTCAGCGAGCTGCTCATGGGTCAAAGCGCCGTGGCGGAAGCGTTGAGCCTGGGGCGCGAAGGCGCGCAGTGGGCCGACACGCTGCTGCAGGACAAGGACGCCACAGCGCGTGATCGCCGCTATGCCGCGGCGGCATACATGAACTACGGCTGGGCCCAGGGCCTCGCCGGCGACGTCGAGCCCGGCATGATTCTCCTGGAGAAAGCGCAGAAACTGCACGAGCAGCTGGCAGCCGAAGATCCACAGGACGCCGACGCACAACGCAACGTCGTCGTAGTCCTGGGACGCATGGGCGACGTCTACAGCGAGGGTGTCGACCAGCCCGCCAAGGCACTGCCCTACTACGAGCGCGCTCTGACGCTGGTCGAGCCGATTGCAGCCGCGAATCGCGACGATGCGGAGCTGCAGCGCGCGAAAGCATTCATCCTCTCTTCGATCGCGGATTTGCAGAACAGCCTGCGGCGGCCCGGCGAAGGACTCGCCAATTATGAGCGCGCCATCGCGATCATCGAGCCGTTGCGCGCGGCCGATCCGGACGATCAGCTGGCGCCGCAGGCGAGCGCCTTCATGCTCAACGGCCGCGGCAGCAGCCACCTGCTGCTCGGCAACCACGCAGCAGCCCTGCACGATTTCAGCGAGGCCGAAAAAATCCTGCGCAATGGACCGCCGCCGCAACCGACCGATATTGCCGAGATCCGCATGCTGCCTGGAGTCACGTATGCGAACCTCGCGCGCGCCACTGCAGCAATCGCGCAGCAACCCGCGACAGCCCGGAACCTGCGAGCCAACTACGTTCGCGAGGCAAGCGAGTGGTCGCGCCGGGCGCTCGAGACCCTGAAGCCGCTGACGCAGGACGCGCTCGAAGGCCGGCACGCGCGGCATGTCATCGCCGAAATGAACGCAGCCACTGCTCCGCTTCGGGGCGATTGTCGAAGATCCGGATCTGGATCCGCGGATTGTCGTTGAGCATCTGGAACATCCGCGCGAACCCGAACTGAACCGGCTTGCTGGCGACCAGCGCCGACCTGATCGGCGTGCGGATCGGACGCAGGGCGCGCTTCAGCGCGACCGCGAACACTTCCTCGAAACCGACGTCGATGCGCTCAAGCTCGCTCAGATCGGTGAGTCGGTCCCCCACTGTCCCGGACTCTTCCAGCCGCTCGACTTCGGCAGTGATCGCCTCGAGCTCCTTGAGGTCCAGGACGCCGAACATTCGTGCGGAGAAGAACCCGCCTTCATCGCGAATCTCGAATGGCACGCGTCCATGGTCGTCGCCCTCCGTCGCCTGCGCAACGCTGCAACGCGGCAAGCAAGAAAAAGGTGAGCTGATCCGCCCGCCGATTGCGCGTTCTCCCTCCATGAGCTTTCGCTTGCCTTACCTACCCCTTACGGAGACTACGATGATCTGCAAATTCGAAAACCTGGGTGAGCGCATCACCTGCGGCGCGGCGGCCTCGATGCTGGCGACCCTGGTCATGGCGAGCGTCGGCCTGTTGTTCTCGGCGCCCGGCCAGGCGGCCGCGCCGGGCGCGAACCTCAAGACTGCGGCGATCGTGCTGGAGTCGCAGGCAGGCGCTTGATCAGCGTCCCGGCCGCCATTTCCGCTCAAACTCTTCGCGCAATGACCGCTCTTCGGGGAAGTAGCGCGTCGAGAAGTGAAACGGGATGGCAATCCTGACACCTGCTGCGCGGGCTATCGCTCCCGCCTGCGCCGCCGTCAGGTGAGCTTTGCGCTCCGCGTGCTCGCGATCCTGCTCGAGGAAGACCGCTTCGATGAATGCGACATCCGCGTTCCGCAGGAACGCGATCAACGCACGGCGATTGTCGTCATGGCCGGCGACGTCCGTGACGTAGCAGACGCGCTGACCGGGCACGGCTTCGAGCACCCGCTCCTTGAGCTCGCCGAGGGCAAAGCGCTCAGTACGGGAACCGTCGCGCGTCCGCCAGCGGACTTCGATCGTCGCTTCGTCCGGTTCGCCTGCACGCACTCGTCGCTTCAGCTCCGTCAACCACGGCCCGGTCGGGAGACCCAGCTCGTCCAGCCGGTTCTTCCAGACGTTCAGGTGCGTGTGCTCTTCGAACGCGAAGGCGTACGAAGGCAGACCGTGATGATCGAACGGCCGCGCGCGAACCTGAAACTGTTCGTCCCGGAGCACCACGTCATCGACCAGAGCTTGATCGGACAAGGGCTCGCGCTCGAAGCGGTTCTTGCTCCGGAACAGCGCGCGCTGCATCCGGCCATCGCCGCCCAGCTCATGCGCCGTGACAGCGAAGTCCGAGGCGTAGTTCTCGACCAGATTCCAGGTGTACCCGTGCAGCTTGTGCTCGACCTGCTCGATGAAGTGCCGCGGGCCGTAGATGCGCACGCCGGAATCGCGGCCGAGGCAGACGCGCAGCAGGTGATCGAATCCCGCGAAGTGATCCATGTGCGTGTGCGAGACGAACACATCGCTGACGCGCAGCAGCTTGCGCGTCGGCAGCCGCGAAATGTCGCCGATGTCGAATAGCAGCGCGCGGCTCGCGAACTTCAGATCGACGTACACACCCGGATCGCCGAAGACGCCGTTGACGAGCTCCGCTTGCTGGATCGGACGCATGCAGGTGCAACGCGGCGCAGGAGCGCGGATTTCCAGTGTAGACTCGATTTTGCAATCCGGAGGTGAGCCCGTGACGACCGACCTGCAGCCGTATCACGCTCATATCTATTTCGAGCCGGGCGAGCGCGCCAGGGCGCAGCAGCTGCATCGCCTGATGTCGGAGGCCGGACCCGCTCGCGTGCTGTTCGTCGGCGAGCTGCGCGACCGGCCGGTGGGTCCGCACCCGAAGGCACAGTTCGAGATCCACTTCCGCGAGGACGCGTTGTCGTACGTGACCGCTCGAATCGAGGACTCCGGCCTCACTGCGCTGGTGCATCCGCTGACCGACGACGATCTTGCCGATCACACTTCGCTCGGACAGTGGATCGGTGAACCGCTGCCGCTCGATCTCTCCGTGCTCGACCCGCCCGGCATGAACAAGGGCGTCGCGCGCTTCGGCAAGTCGGACTTCTGAGCTATCTGCTGCCAGACGCCCAGCCAGACTTCACGTGGAATGCGACGTTGGCGACGGTAGTATCGCCGAGCTCGTTCGTCACCGTGACAGTGGCGTGGTACATCCCTGGCATCGAAAAGATCGCAGCAGCCCGCGGCCCGACAGCCGACTGCCCGTCGCTGAACGTCCAGACATAACTCTGGGGATTGGCCGTGGCGTCAAGCGGCGATACCGCGAACAGGACCGCCTGTCCTGCGACGGCATTCGAGATCAGCACCATGTTGGGGGTCGGGACCAAGACGCGCGCGGCAACGTCGATCCGCGCGGCGTCGCGGGAAGCATTGCCGTTGGCATCCCGAACCGTGAACGTGACGCTGAAGCTTCCCGGCGTGAGGTAGGCATGGGCCGCCTCGGTGCCGGCAAAGGCCGCTGAGCCATCGCCAAAATCCCACACGAACTGCAAGGGCGGCGTGCCGTTGCCGGTGCCGCGCATGCGCACGATTTCGCCGACCAGCGGCATCCTCGGCTCGATCTGCTCGATGCGAGCGGTCGCCACCGTCGGGTTGCTGACGAACACGCACTTGACCTGGGAGCCCAGCAACGCTGGGCAGATGACGGCGATCAGCAGCACGCCGCGGCGCGACACCGTGGATCCGGAGGGCATGGCATTCGCTCCTCGTACGGCATGTATCGGGCCGGCGGGGCGGGCTCAATCCGTACAAGGGGGCGAACGATTCTTGACGTGTTTGCCGGTTCGAGGCCAACTAGTATTGAGCACGCGAAAAGCCGCTGCAGGAGTCCATGACGATGACAAGACCGCTGTTCACGCGACGTGGAGGGATTTCGCTCTCCGGCGCACTCGCTCTGGCGCTAGGTCTCTCGGCGATCCCGTTGGCGCCCGTCAACGCGCAGACGCCTGCCAAGGCGCCGGGCACCGGCAAACCATGGGTCGCGCCGCGCACCGCCGACGGGCAACCCGACTTCCAGGGCAACTGGAGCAACGAAACCCAGACGCCGCTGGAACGGATGGGGAATCAAGGCCCCACGCTGACCGATGCGCAGGCGGCCGCGCTCGAGAAGCGCGCTCAGGACGTGGAGGAATTCCGCGACCGCCCCACGGATCCCAACGAGAAAGCGACCTCGGCCAACGGCACCTACGAGCTGGCCGCGGTACCGGGCGAACCCACGTTCGTCGAACGGATCGCCCAGGCGGCCGGCGGCAACGTCGGCGGCTACAACGGCTTCTGGCTCGACCCGGGCAACAAGGTCATCCGTATCGACGGCGTCCCGCGCAGCTCCATCATCGTCGATCCCGCCGACGGGCACATTCCCGCTCTGACCCCCGCCGGCAAACAGCGCCTGGCGGAACGCATGGGGATGGCGAAGAAGTTCGGCGAGTTCGACGGCCCCGAGATGCGGTCGCTCTCCGACCGCTGCCTCACTTCATTCGGATCGAATGCCGGGCCGCCCATGCTGCCGAATTACTTCTACAACAATAACTACACCATCGTGCAGACGAAGGACCACGTCATGATCATGACGGAAATGGTCCACGACACGCGCATCATCCGCCTGGGTGCAACCAGGCACGCGCCGGCGCAAGTCAACTCGTGGTTCGGCGATTCGATCGGACACTGGGAAGGCGACACGCTCGTGATCGAGACCACGAATATCAATCCGACCCAACTGGCGCAGTCGTCGCCGCTGGGGCCGTATCGCGGCGCCTCCGACAAACTGAAGGTGACCGAACGGCTCACGCGCACGGGCCCGGACGTGCTGAACTACAAGTTCACGGTCGAGGATCCGGCGACGCTCACCGCGTCGTACAGCGGCGAGCTGCCGTTCAACCGCATCAACGAGCCCATTTACGAGTACGCGTGCGCTGAGGGAAATTACGCGCTGCCGGGCATGCTGGCGGGGGCGCGCCAGCAGGAACAAGCTCAGGCCGCCGGGCAGAAGAAGGAATAAGCTCGCTATGCGAACTCGATCTGCGGCAGTGAAAGCTGCCGCCGCTTTCGTTTTGGTCCTCTTCTCGGCCGCAGTGTGGGCACAGGAGCCTGTGACAGGCTATGCCCCGGTGAACGGCCTGAAGATGTATTACGAGATTCACGGCAAGGGCGAGCCGGTCGTCCTCTTGCACGGCTCGTTCATGACCCTTACGAATTTCAATTGGCCGCAGATGATCGCCGCGCTCTCGAAATCCAGGCAGGTCATTGCCGTCGAGATGCAGGGACATGGCCGCACCGCCGACATCAACCGCGATTTCAGTTACGACAACCTGGCAGACGACATCGCAGCGTTGCTCGACTACCTCAAGATCGGGAACGCCGACGTCGTCGGCTACAGCATGGGTGCCAGCGTCGCGATGAATCTGGCGATCCGCCATCCGAACAAGGTGCGGAAGGTGGTCAGCATCTCGGGTGTGTTTCGCGCTAACGGCTGGGTACAGGAGCTGCTCGACGCGTACCCACATTTCACTGCTGATGCATTCAAGGGTTCGCCTATCGAAACAGAGTACAAGCGGCTCAGCCCGACACCGCAGGAGTTCCCGAACTTCGTCAAGCGCGCGATTTCGATGGATTTGAAACCCTACGATTTCGGCGCCGAGAAGCTCAAAGCGACGCCGGCACCGATGTTCTTCATCCACGGCGATGCAGACGGCGTGAGGCTGGAACACATCGCCGAGATGTACCGGCTCAAGAGCGACGAGATCATGGGCGACATGCGCCCACGCGGCGCCTCGCGTCTGGCCATTTTGCCCGATACGACCCACGTCACGTTGGTGCAGAAGATCGACATCATCGCTCCGATGATCAACGACTTCCTGGACGCGAAGCCACCGACGAAGCAGGCTCAATAGCCCAACGTTCTACGGCGCGTCGACCCGAACGATCTTGACGCGCCCGCCTGCCCCGCTCTTGATCGTCACGGCGGCTTTCGCGCACCCGAACTGCCCCGCGACGAGCGCAATCAACTCCGCGTTCGCCCTGCCATCGACGGGCGGCGACTTGAGCTTCGCGACCCAGGTGCTGTCGGCAATCTGAGTGAGTGAGGAAACACGGGCTCGGGGTGTGACTTTGACTCGAAGGAACAGCGGCGGCATGGCGAATACTATCGGGCTGAAGCCCGACCCACAGCTTCGACCAAGGCCGGAACGACGACAAGCTCAGTCGTAGTTCGGTACTCCCGTGTCCAGCGGGTCGATCCAGTCGGGAGCGGGCCGGGCGCGATTTCGGTCCGCGGCTGTTCGCTCGCTCGGCAGTGCGATTTCGAGCGAAACGAACGGCTGGGCCTCGCTCGTCGTGCCGAGCACGCAGCCGTCCGGCGCGACGATCCAGCCTTGCCCCTCGAACGGCGCAGATCGATTCGACGACACTGCGAACGCGCCCGTTGCAGTGGCCACGGCGCACGCCTGCGCAAGTCGCTCCGAGAAACTCTCGGCACGCGTGCAGCGCGGCATCACCACGATGTCGACTTCGCCGCGGCGATACGGCCGCTCGCCCCGCGCCCAGCTCTCCGAATCGATCATGAAGCCGACGTCGACGCCGTGAGTCTCGAGCGGCACGAAATCGTGCGACGCTTTCGCGTGCACCGAGCGGATGCCGTACTCGGTATCCCAGATGAAGCCTTCGTCGTAACGCTCGTTGCCGAAGTCGATCGGACGCGAGCCGGCCACGACCGCGGCGCCGAGCTCCGCGAGCCGGTGCTCCCAGGCGTCGTGCGCAGCGACAGCCGCACTCCAGCGCACGGCTGCCACGTTCGCCGCATCGGCGAACCACGGGCTGAAGGCCATGTCCGGCAGAACGACCAGTCCGCTATGCACTGATTCGATGTGCCCGGCGAGCTGCCGCCAGCTGTCTTCGAAGGCTTTGCGGTCATCGGGTAGTTCGCAGACGGTCACGATCATGGCGCTCTCCCGCGGCAGACGAGGGCTCGAAAGCTCAATCCGCGGCGTGCGCGCGGGTTCCGTGCTGGCCCGCACGAACGATTTCTGGCAGCGTTGGACCATGGCACGGCTGGTCTCGCTCGTGTCGGCGCTGCTGTTGCGCAACCCGAAGCTGCTGCCGGCGACGCGCGCCTAGTCCTTGGCCACGATCTCGCCTTCGCCGACTTTCTCGATCATCGTCTTGATGCCGTTCTCGAAGCCGCCGCCGGAGCCGTTGTAATACATGTAGATCGGCTTCTCGTTGCGCAGCAGATCGACGGCGTTCTGGAAATCATCGAGGTGATAGTGCAGCTGCGCCTGATTGTTGACGACGCTGTCCGCCGGCAGCGCGGCGCCGTTCGGCAGGAAGATCATCTGGCCGACGTAGTTGCCGGCGTTCTTGAGCGCAATGCGCGGCGGAAAGCTGTTCGCCGAGTACAGCACCTCGTACGTATCTATTCGCACCTGCGGCATGACGAGCTCTCCTCAAGGTTTGGACGCGACGATGTCGATGCTCTCCAGCACCGTATCGAAAACGATCTGCGCCTCGCCGCGCTCCAGTTGACGCAGAACCTGCGCGACCTTCTGCTCGAGCGAGATCTCGCGCTCGCCGTAATCCGTGCCCTCGCGGAGCACGAATGACTCCAGCACGCCGCGCAGCGCTTCGGCGGAGAGCTCCCGGTGCGGAATGAGGACGGGCTCGGGACGATCGGCTTCCATGCGTGACACTCTAGCCCGAAACCAGCCACGCAATCTGCAGAATCAGATAGAGCGCGGCGATCGCAGCGACGACCCACGTCAACCAGTGCGTGCGGCGCGCGGCCCATAGCGACTCTTCGAATTTGCGCCGGCGCTCTTCCATGCGCTGGCCCTGAAGCCGCAGCGCGCCGCTCTGACCGTGCTCGGCGACCAGCGCCTTCATTTCCGCCTCGGCCTCCGCGAGCTCGCGCGCCACTTTCGGATTCGACGGAGGGCGACGCTCTTTGTCCAGTTTGTCGAGAATCGCCATGGCGGCGGCGGGATCGCTTTCCGCGAGACCGCCGGCGCGCTCCAGCTCGGCCAGCTGCTGCTCGCCGTGCCGCAGCTCGGCCAGCATCCTGGCCGACATCGAGCTGTTCCAGATCAATTTCCTCCCGGTGCGGCGCATATGGAGCGACTGGCACAGTCTGAAAATGACGTGTGGCGACTCGGAAGTTGCGGCGAGTCGCACTCTGACTTCCGGCCGACCTCGCTGGAGCAGTTTCCACAGCAGCCGCGCAGTGGGATGCATCGCCTGCTGGCGCTCCGCGAGTTGCGGGACCAGCAGGTGCAATACGTGACCGACGGTCTGTCCCTTGATCCGGATCTCGCTCAGGTCGATGCCGTCGATCTCACTCCACGGCAGTTTTCCGTATGCAGGACTTTCGACGCCGTCATGAGCGATGCGCAGGATGGGTTTCCCAAGGAGCGGCGCGACGGCAAAAGCACAGGCCAGCACCAGGGTCCAGAAGAATACCGCCATCGCGATCACGCCCCACTCAGGCTTCCCCATCGCCCACAGGGTGCAGAGAATCGCGATGACCAGCAGGACCAGGAGCAACCCGATACCCGAAGAGCCCGCAATCTCCATGGGCAGGCCTGACTGCACGTGACACTCGAGCTCCGGAACGCGCACTGCATCGCGCCGCGCCTGCGCCTCGCGGGCTCGAACCGCAAGCCGCGAGCGCACCACAAAGGCGATCGGAAGCCCGAGCACACCGCCGAGCAGCACGACGAGAGACGCGTTGCGATCGAGCGCACCGGTCGCCGCCGTGACGATGAGCAACGCGCAAAGCAGGACGGCGAGCCAGAAAACGGCCTGGATCTTGGCTGTACTCATGAAGCCGGGACTGTACCGGCCTCAGGATCGCAGCAGCCAGCGGTCGAACGCTGAAATGCGACGCCGTGCGCATCCCCTACGGGTGCGCTGCAAGCTCCGATCGCGCGCGCTTGCGGTACTTCGCCGGGGGCAGTGCGAACTCCCGCTTGAAAGCACGGTTAAACGCTGCCTCCGATTCGTATCCGACCTCGGATGCGACCTGCAGAATCGACTTGCGAGTGGTTTGCAACAAGCGCGCGGCGAGCTGCAATCTCCAGCGAGCGAGATACGTCAGCGGCCCCGCACCGAGAAAGCGTGCGAAGCGCTCGGCAACCACGCTCTTCGAAGCGCCGGCTTCCTGCGCAAGCTGCGCCAGACTCCAGCGTCGAAAAGGCTGCTGATGTAACAGGGCAAGACATGCGCCGACGATCGGGTCCCGGGCGCCGGCCAGCCAACCGGTCTGCTCGGGCGGCAATTGCTGCATGTGGATCCGCAGCGTCTGCACGAAGAGTGCCTCGGCCATTTTCGTCAGCAGGATGTCCTGGCCCGCGCGTTGGCAGTCCGCTTCGGCGACGAGGTACCGGATCGAGCTCTCGAGCCACTCGCCGGTGGCATCGCCGCGCACGTTGATCTTGATCATCTGCGGCAGGCCCGCGAGGAACAGCGCTTCTGCGTGACGCTCGCAGCCGAAGTATCCGCAGATGAACGTAGTCGTCTCGCCTCCGCCACCCAAGCGCATCGCGCGCAGCTGACCCCCGAGGAATTTGCCGAGCGAGGCAGCGCTATCGATCAAAGTGGACGGCGAACCATTGGACACCGTGTGCGCATCACCGTGCGGAATGATGACGACATCCCCCGCCTCGAGCGGAATATCCCGCGTGGCACCCTCGAACCGCACCACTGCCTTGCCGTCGGCGACCAGATGATACGGAACGAGGCGCTCGGTTCCCGGTGCCAGCAGGTGAGCAACTCGATGCAGAGGTGGGACAGCAAACCCCCACGGCGCAGTGCACTCAGCGTAGTAGAAAATGGCACCCGTCATGTGCACGCTGTTCAGCGCTGCGGACAATACATCCATCGTCGCCTCGGCAAAGAAGCGCGGAGTGCCGGCAAAGACCGCGGATCCAGGCAGAGCATAGAGTGCGGCTCATCGACTCGCAAAACTTCGGAATGCCTTCACGATGAGCACGAGCCAGGCTGATGAGTGGGACCGGATTGCGCCCGGGTACGACAGGACCAACACGCCCACACAAATGTGGCTCGGCAACGAGGGCCTGCGGCGCGCCGGCCTGCGTTCGGGAATGCGCTTTCTCGATGTGGCCGCAGGCAGCGGCGCGCTGAGCATCCCGGCTGCACGCATGGGCGCGCAGGTGCTCGCGATCGACCAGTCAGCGGCGATGCTGGAACTGCTTGCTGAGCGCGCTCGCCGCGAGGGACTCAAGATCGGGACGTGCGTCATGGATGGTCATGCGCTCGAACTGGAGGACGACAGCTTCGACGTCGCCGGATCGCAGTTCGGCGTCATGCTGTTTGCCGACATGCCACAAGGTGTGCGGGAAATGGCGCGCGTCGTCGCGCCCGGTGGTCGCGTGCTGGTGACCGCCTATGGCGATCCGCACGAGATCGATTTCCTTGCGTTCTTCGTCCGCGCCGTTCAGGCCGTGCGTCCGGACTTCAACGGCCCTCCTCCCGAGCCGCCGCCGCTGCCGTTTCAGCTGCAGCATCCAGCTCGTCTGCGCGAAGTCCTGACCGATTGCTCGCTGCAGGAAGTTCGGGTGGAGACCGTCAGCGAATCCACCGAGTTTCGCAGCGGCGATGAGCTCTGGGACTGGATCCTGTGGAGCAACCCGATCGTGGAATCGATTCTCGTCGCACTCGGCGTGACGACCTCCGAGCGAGAGACGATCCGACGGACGCTGCAAGCTCTAGTATCCGAGCGTGCGGGCGGGCGACCGACCGCCATGCTGACTAATCCAGTCAACATTGGCGTCGGTGCAAAGCGCTGAGGTCCTCTCTATCAGTTCACGCGAGCACTTCGGCGACGACGGCCGTGTGCTCGGAGCGCGCCATCGAGCCGACCGAGAGATCGAAGTGCATGGCCATTGCAGCGCCGGCGCCGACCGCATCGCCGGCACAGACGCGCTCGACGATGCCTTCGTGCACATCGACTACGCGGATCAGCTCCGTCTCAGCGTGTCGCAGCCCGAGGTCGATGCTCATGACCTGCTCGAGCGGCGCGCGCAGCGCGGCCAGGAGCAAGGGGTTGAGCGGATTGCCGCTCGCTTCGGCGAGCGCGATGTGAATCGCCATATCCGCATTCACGCGGCGCGCGTGATCGTTCTGGCCTAGCGCCGTGCGCATGTCTTCGACGAGCGCACGCAGAGTGCGCTTCTGCGCTTCGTTGATGTTACGGGCCGCGAGCTGCGCGGCCTGTACTTCGATCGCACGGCGCGTCTGGATGACGTGCGCAGCGTTTACCTGTGCCGTCTTGAGTGCGTAAGCGAAGACTTGCGCCAGCACGCTCGGGTTCACAGCCCGCAGGCGCGGCCGCCGCCCGCTCTCGATATCGAGGATCCCCAGCGCGGCGATCGTCCGGTACGCCTCGCGCACGCTCCCGCGACTGACCTGGAGGTCCTTGCAGATCTGCACTTCGCTCGGCACGGCGTCGCCGGGTCGCAAGCCCTGCTTGGCGATCAGGTCGAGCAAATGGCGCGCAACTCGCGCCGACAAGGTCGGCTTCCGAAGCGGCGGCACGGATTGCGGCTCAGGCATTTCCCCCTCCCCAAACAGGCGGGGGACTCTACCAGAGCCTGTCAAACAGGTTTTATCGGGTTTCCCCTGATTCCGTCAGATTTTCGCTATCCGAAGCCCATACCTGTCCTACAGGCCGCTCTAATACTTCAGCGTGAACCGAATGAGGTGGTAGGCGAAGCCAAACCAGGAAACGGCAACGCAGGACACCGCCAGTCCCACGTTCCAGGCGGTCGCCTTCCAGCCGCGCTTGCCGGCGTATGCAAGCCAGCCGTTCCAGAGCGCGACGATGGCGCCGACCGCACCGACGAAGCCGAGCAGGTGCAACGCATAGAACGCCCAATCGAGATGACCGTCGTACGCGGCGAGGTCGTTGCCGACCGAGATCAACATCGCCCAGCCCAACAGGAACACGATATCGACCAGCGCGACCACGCGAGCCAGGCGATAGATGGAAAGCTCGCGAGGCGACAGGGCGAGTGGGGTGGCACGCCGACGTCTGCGCCACGCTGCAATCGGCCACGCGAGTGCAGTCAACACGAGGATCGCAACAGCAACCAGAATCGTCGGCACGATCCACGCGCCGGATTGCTGCCAGGGCACCGGCAGCATCACGAGAATCCCGCCCAGTTCGTCGGCGCTCAGCATTTGCACGCGATCGCCATCCATCTTGGCGGCGAAGCGCTCCGGACCATGACTCTCGCGCCAGGCAAACGGCGCCGCTTCGTACCACTCTTTCGGCTGCCCGCTGAGCTCGTCGAGACCGGGCATCGTCAGCGCGCCCTCCTCGTTCGGCGCGATGTTCGCCTGGCCCATCAAAGTGAAGAGCTTGAAGAACGTCGTCTCGGCGCGGCGCGACGCGGCATAGCGGCCGGCGACCAGCTGCGCGCGCTCGACCGCCTGCGGCGACTTGCTGAGCTCAGGCAACGGCGCGGGGAAATACCGGTCGGCGAACTGCGCGACGATCGCCTCGCGAAGCCCTTGCACGGCGCCGTCTTTACCGGTGCTGTTGAAGGACATGAAGATGCCGACGCCGTCGTCCATGAACATCGCGAGCTTGCTGTGGAACCACTGCGTATCGCCGCCGTGCTCGCGAATGCGGTGGCCATTGCGATCGCGCTCGAAGAAACCGACGGCCATGCCGACGCTCGGGGGCACGGGCCGGAACATCGTCGTCTGCATGCGTTGCGCAGTCTCCGGCCGCAGCAGATTTGATTCAGTGCCGGCGAACGCGTGCAGATGGGCGATCATGAAGCGCGCCATGTCCGCGCCGGTCGTGCTGAGGCTGCCGGCGGGCGCCGGTCCGATCAGCTCGAAGTAAGCAGGCGGCTGCGACTGCGACGCAACCGAGTAGCCGCTCGACATGTGCTCCTTGAACTGCGCAGGCAACGGCTGACGAAACGTCGAGCTGGTCATGCCGAGCGGCGCGAAGATGTGCTGGTCGAGGTAGTCGTCGAAATCCTCGCCCGACACCCGCTGCACGATGTAGCCCTCCAGCGCGACGCAGTAGTTGCAGTACGAGGGCACTTCGCCCGGCGGGAAGATGCGCGCCGGCTTGGTCGCTTTGATGTAGGTCTCGAGAGGCATGTGCCGGCTCGGATCGCTGGCCATCAGGCCGCGCACCAGCTCTTCGAACCCGCCGGTGTGCGTCATGAGGTTGTGCAGCGTGACCGGTTTGCCGAACGCCGGCGGCACCGGGAGATCGAGGTACTGCGTGACATCGCCATCGAGATCGAGCTTGCCTTGCTCGACGAGTTGCATCGCGGCTGTATGCGTCACGAGCTTCGCAACCGAGCCGGCGCGGAACAGCGTGCGCTCCGGGTCGACGGGACGCTTGGAGGCGACGTCGGCATAGCCATAGCCTTTCTGCGCGATGACTTCGCCGCCCTTGACGACGACGATCACGCCGCCGGCGATGTCACCCGTCCCCATTGCATAGGGCACGAAGCCATCGAGCCACGCCTCGACGTCCGCGCGCGTGAGCTCCGCAGGAGCGGTGTCTGCGGCGAGGGCGTTGCCCGCGAGGGTCGCAAGAAATAGTGCTGTTGTCGCTGCAATGAGGCGCATGAGATCCCCCGATGAAATCAGGCGGGGAGAATCTACGGCCCTGGATGGCCGCAACGCAAACTCCATGTCGAACGGTCGATAGCGGATCCCGAGCGGTCTTTCTGGTGGAAGCACAGCTCTCGCCGGTCAGGCGCAAGCGATTCGTGTGGCCTGCGTATGCGGCAAACTTGCGCGCGCGATTGGAGTGCCCTGTGTGCCTTTTGGTCGTCACCGCGGATGAAGCGGTAGCGCGCTGGGCCGCCAAGCCGGTCGATTTGGGCGGTGGCAACCGCTTCGTGCCGCTGGCGCTGCACCCCTCGGGAGTCCCGGAGGTCACTGACCAGGCTGACGCTCGGCTTGACCCGGAGCTTGCCGTGTTGTCCGCGATGTTCCACGGCCAGGATGCTGACATCCAGAAGGCGGCACAGATTGCACTTGCGGCGCAGTTGGCCAGCCTCGGGCTCGACGAAGATCGATACGAATATCAGAGCGACTTTGCCAAGCCATCGGCGAGCGGCTACTCGTCGCGCAGACACTGCAGGACGCGCTGGCCTTCCGCGATCGTTAGCACCGTTACTTCAGCGCGGCGTCCGAAACCGGCCGACCCAGGTCGCGAATGCTTCCATGAACTCCTGCAGGAATGTGCGCGTCGAGGCACTGGTCAGCTGCCCGGTCTCGTCGAACAGGGTCTCGGCGTCGGGGATATAGGCTTCCGGATACGGCATCGCGGCCAGGTTCACGGCGAGCAGCACCTGTCGCAGATGATGATTCGCGGCCATCGCGCCGAGCGCGCCGGGCGTCAGGCTGACGACGCCGGCCGGCTTGCCCGACCACGCACTGTCGCCCCAGGGGCGCGAGCCGACGTCCATCGCATTCTTCAGTGCGCCCGGCATGCTGCGATTGAACTCGGGCGTGACGAACAGGATCGCGTCCGTCGCCTTCACCGCGGTCCGGAACGCCGTCCAGGCAGGTGGCGGCGTCTTCGTCTCGAGGTCGTAGTTGTAGAGCGGCAAGTCGCCGATGCCGATGTCGAGGAGCTGCAACGACGGCGGCGCCAGCTCGGGCAAGGCGCGGGCCAGCATGCGCGTGTACGCCCCCTTGCGCAGACTGCCGACGATGACACCTACTCTGCTCTGCATGACACGTACTCCGATGACGTGGCGGTTCGCGAGGGAGCGGCGAGGAATTCGCCGAGCGCCTTGTTGTAAGCAGCCGGGTTGTCGAGGTTCGAAAGGTGTCCGGCGCCGGGAATGACAGCGAGTCGCGCAAGCCGCAGCGAGCGCGCCAGCTCCGCGGCCGCACCGATGCGCATATCCGAATCGTGTTCGCCGTTGATGACGAGCACGGGAACGTCGAGCCGCTTCAAATCTGCGACGTGCGCTACCTGCGGCGAATCCTCCGCGAGCAGGTCGTGACCGGGATAGCGCGCCACCATCTCATGTACGAGCGCGCGCGTCTGCACATCGTGCGCATGCAATCGCATGAGCGGATGCTCCAGCCATTCCTTGCGGAAGGCGGCCATGCCTTCTTTCCGGACCAGCTCGCGATACGCAGCGAGCGTGATCTCGCCCTGTGCGCGCCCGGTCGCGAGCAAGTCACGCGGCGGCCCGTCGAGAACCAGACTCGTCGCCCGGGCAGGCGAGGCGATCGTCCAGCGCAGCGCGACTCTCGCACCCTGCGACATGCCGACGATCGCGGCGCGCTCGACGCCGAGCGTCGCGAGCAGCTCGTCGATATCGGCGAGGTCCGCTTCGATGCTCGGGGTACCGCAGGACAGGCCGAAGCCGCGGCGGTCGAAGGCAATCAGTTGATAGCGCTCCGCGAGCGCCGCGAACTGCGGTGTCCACATGTCGAGATCGAGAGCCCAGCCGTGCACCAACAGCACCGCCGGACCTTCTCCGGCCGTGCGCACGCGCAGGCGCGCGCCGCGGATCTCGATGAACTCATTCAACGCCTGCCCCACAACCGGCGCGACGCAATCGCCGCGCCCTCGGCCAACGACCGCAGCTTGAGATAAGTGACGTCCGGATCGACCGGCCCGAAGCCGGCGAAGGTGCCGAAGCCGCAGTCGCTGCCGGCAATCACCCGCTCGCGGCCGAGCAGATCCGCGTAGCGCCCGATGCGCTCCGCAACGAGCAACGGATGCTCGATGTAGTTGGTGGTCGAGCTGATCACGCCCGGAATCACGATCATGTCCCCGGGCATCCGGAAATCGCGGAACACGGCCCACTCGTGCGCGTGTCGCGGGTTCGCGCCTTCGATCAGCAATGCGCCGACCTTCGCGCGCACGAGCACCGGCAGCAGCCGCTCCAGCGGAACATCGTGATGATGCGGACCTTCGTAGTTGCCCCAGCACACGTGCATGCGCACGCGATCGGCAGACACGTTGCGCAACGCGTGATTCAGCACTTCGATGTGCTTGGCCGCGCGATTCAGGAACTCCTCGACACTGCTGTCGCGATACATCGTGTGACGACCCATCGCCAGGTCCGGCGCGTCGATCTGCACCAGCAGGCCCGAGCCGACAATCAGCTCGTACTCGGCGCGCATCGCTTCCGCGACGGCTTCCAGGTACTCATCCTGCGACTTGTAGAAATCGTTCGGCTGAAACAGTGCAATGACGCCCGGTGAGGCCGCGTTCAGGAATGCTTCGGTCGGCGTGCTCGCAGTCGTCGCGGCCTTCATGTTCTGCACGTCCGTCTGTGCGGGCTGCAGACTGCGCACGCGGATCTCGCTGACGCAGCGCGGCCGTTGATACTTAGCCGTCGCACCCGTCTCCGCCAGCCGCTTCAGGATGCGCGGGAACTCGACCAGGTCCTGGCCCGGCTCGCGCGGCGTGTCGCCGGCAAAGCCGGTGATGCGATCTTTGATGTAAGTGGCGTAAGTGATCTTGCTCATCTCGCCGTCGCTCACGACGTCGACACCAGCTTCCACCTGCCGGCGCACTACATCGCGCACTGCTTCTGTAATCGTCGCGCTCCCGGCGTCGGTCGCCTCGCCGCGATCGCGCGCGAAGAGAACATCGGTGACAGCCTGCGATCGCGGCAGACTGCCGACGTGCGTGACCAGAATCCGCTCGCTGCTCGCCTGCAACGCCGCGCCCTCAGCGATACATGTTGTTCGAGGTGTGATCGCCGCCGAGCCAGCGCTTGAGCTCGCTGTGCGCGTCGGCGCGGCGGGTCGCGTTGATCTTCTCGACGTCCGGGTGATCGACGGTGAACTCGACGATCATGCCGTCCGGATCGACCGCGTACAGCGAGCGGCAATAGCCGTGCTCGAGCACGAACGTTCGCGGCTCCGTGAAGCCTGCCGCGCGCAGCCGCTGCTCGATCGCCTTCTGGACGTCCGCATCGACTTTCAGCGCAATGTGATGGAACGGCGTCTCCGGCATCTTCGGACCGAACAGGTCCTGATCCGACTTGTTCGCGAACTGGAAGAACGCGAGCGCGCCGCCGTCGCCGAGCCCGAAGAACAAATGACAGTAGGTGCGCTCCGCGCCGAACAGCATGTCGGACTCGCACCACGTGGCCATCAGCGGCAGTCCGATGATGTCCTCGTAGAACTTGCGGGTCTCCTCCAGGTTCTTCGAGACGTACGCCGTGTGATGCAGGCGCGACGGCAATTTGCGAGCGGTGGCCATTCTCTTACTCCTCTACTCAAAACCGATAGGCGAGATCGACGCCCCAGCGTCGCGGCAGCGCCTTGAAAACGAAGTTGTTCGTGTAGCCCGGGTTCGGAAAGAACTGCGGACCCGGCGACCACTCGGCGTTGTAATCCTCGTCGGTCAGGTTCTTCGCCCAGGCGGTGACGGACCATGACTTGCTGTCGAGCCCGACGCGCAGGTTCACCAGACTGATCGTGTCACGCTCGGTGAAGTTGTCGGGATAGAACCACGTCGGGCCGGTCACGTCGAGGTCCGCGCGCGCAAAGAAGTTCGCACCGCCGAACGCGGCCAGATCGTGACGCCAGGCGAGGCCGAGATTCACGCTGTATTCGGACACCAGCGGCGCCTGGTTGCCGACGTCGTTCGGATCGCGGGCGGATTCCTTGATCTCGCTGTCCGTGTAGCCGAGGCCGAGGTAGGCGTCGAAGCTGTCGGTCATGGCCGCCTTGAGCTCGGCCTCGAAGCCCATGTAGTCGACGTCGCCGAGGTTGCCCAGGTTCTGCGTGCTGGTGTTCGGATCGAACACGAAGAAGTACGAGCCGTTGGCCTGCGTGTAGTACACGCTCAAATTCGTGGCGAGCCGCCGGTCCATGAACTCACCCTTGAAGCCCGCTTCGTAGGTGTCGGCCGTCTCTTTGTCGAACAGGTCGTGGATGCCCGGAATGTTCGCGGCGCCGACGCCGGTCTGGTTGAAACCGCCGCTGCGGAAGCCGCGGCTGTACCCGATGTACCAGGTGCTCGTCTCGGCGGGCTTGTAGCGCAACGTAACCTTCGGCTGCACCTCGTCCCAGGTGTGTTTGCGCACCTGGCCCGTAACCGCGTCCGGCGTCGGCAGGAATTCCGTCGGCGTGTCGGTCGTGTTCTCGCGCTCGTCGTTGTCGTAGCGCAGCGCCACCGAGCCCTCCAGCTTGTCGGTGATGTCGAAGCTCAGATCGCCGAACACGGCCCAGGCGAAGTTGTCCTGCGAGTCCGCGAGAAACGTGAACTGCCGGCATTGCGGCGGGAAGCAGTTCGTCGCCAGGTCGAACTTCGTCAGCGGCGTGTGCTTCACTTCCGGAACGATGCCGTCGCCGATGTCGATGACGTTGCCGGTCGAGATGAAGCGATCGGTCGAGATCGCGTACGCACCGAAGATCCAGCGCGCCCGCCGGTCGGCGGGCGACGTGAAGCGCAGCTCCTGGCTCACCGCGTCGACGTCGAGGAACTGGTGCTGCGCCTGGTCGGCCTGGAAGAACTGGAACAGCACCGACTCTTCGATCGGCAGGAAATTGAACTGGTCGCCGGTGAGCAGCTCCTCGAGCTTGTCGTACGCCGTCACCGAGGTGATCGTGCCCCACGTCCCGCTCCAGTCGAGCTTCAGGGACGCACCGTACAGGTCGCGGTCGTTCACGCCGGGATTGTTGACGCGCACCGGCAGATGGGTGTCGTTCACACTCTCGGTGATATTGAAGTACAGCGCCTGCGTCGAGACATCCGAAACATACGCGCGCAAGTCGGCGCGGAACCCGTCGCTCGGCTCCCACACCAGCAAGCCGCGCGCCGACAGATCTTCGTACGGATCCGCGTCTTCGTGCAGGTACGGATTGTTGATGTAGCCGTCGGTATCCGAGTAGGCAGCCGTCAAGCGGTACTTGACCGTGTCGCTGACTGGTCCGCTCACGGTTGCGCCGACTTTGTAGCCTGGGCCGGAGTCGTAGCCCGCGGAGATCTTGCCTTCGAATTCATCCGTCGGCTGTTTGCTGGTGACGAGGATTGCGCCGCCGATGGCGTTGCGCCCGTAGAGCGCGCCCTGCGGACCCTTCAGCACCTGGATGCTCTCGATGTCGATGAGCTCCTGGTTGAACTGCGAGGGGTTCGCCATCGCCACGCCGTCGATGACGACTGCAACCGAGGGCTCGCTGTTGCGCGCCTGCGAGATGCCGCGCACCGTGACGAATGACGTGCCCTGGTTCTGCGTCTGCACCAGCGTCATGTTCGGCGTGAGATCGATGAAGTCCTGCGGCCGTTCGATACCGGCCGCCGCGATCTCGGCCGCCGTGAACACGTTCACCGCCACGGGCACGTTGAGCGATGCCTCGTCGCGTTTACGCGCCGTGACGATGACCTCCTCGAGGCTCGTCGCCGCAGGTTGTGCTTGCGCGTGCAGCGCCTGTGTCGGCGCGCACAGCGCCACCGCGCACGCGACTATGAGCAACCGTTCTTTCGTATTCATATGTGTCCCCCTTCACGCCAGTTCTTGACGCACGATGCGCGCCCCCTCGACCATCGCACGCAACTTCGCATCCGCCACTTCGCGTGGCAGGTACTTCATGCCGCAGTCCGGCGCCACGACGACGTCGCGCGGATCGACGTACGGCAGAGCGCGGCGGATACGTGCCGCGACCTGCTCCGGCGTTTCCGGATTCATGTCGGAAAGGTCGAGCACGCCCAGCAGGATCTTCTTGTTGCGCAGCTTGCCGAGCACGGAGCAATCGAGATGGGACTGCGCGGTCTCGATCGAGATCTGCGCGCAGTTGCAATCGGCGAGCTCCGGCAGGAACGAATAGCCGGAGGGCCGCTGATGAATGATGGCCGCGTAGCCGAAGCAGATGTGCACGGCGACCGTGCCGCTCACGCCTTCGAGCGCGCGATTGAGCGCCTTGAGGCCATAAGCCCGCGCATCGTCAGGCCGTGCCTGCATGTACGGCTCGTCGAGCTGCACGATGTCCGCACCGTGAGCGAACAGATCGCGAATCTCTTCGTTCACGGCCGCCGCGTAGTCGAGCGCCGCGCGCTCGCGACTGCCGTCGTAGTAATCAATCTGCGCCTGCTGCGCCATCGTGAACGGTCCGGGCACCGTGACCTTCACCTTGCGCTGTGTGTGCTGCTTCAGGAACAGCAGGTCGTCGACCTGTACGGCGTGCTTGCGGCGAATGCGACCGACCACGCGCGGCACCGGATTGGGATGTCCGCTGCGATCGAGCGCACTGCCCGGATTGTCGATGTCTACGCCCTCGAGCGCCGTCGCGAAGCGGTTCGAATAGCTCTCACGACGGATTTCGCCGTCGGTGATGATGTCGAGGCCAGCCTGTTCCTGCGCCTTGATCGCGAGCACCGTCGCATCGTCCTGCGCCTGCGCGAGCCATTGCTCCGGAATGCGCCACAGCTCCCGCGCACGCACGCGCGGCGGAAAGCGGCCCGCGAGCTTCTCGCGATCGATCAACCAATCCGGTTGCGGATAACTGCCGACGAGCGTGGTTGGGAACAGCATGGTGAGGCGCTCCGCTATGACCAGCTGGTGCCGGCTGCAAGCGATCGACGGATGTCGGCGCCGTGCTCGTCGAGCAAGGGTGCGGTTCTCACGCCGGTCGCTCGTGCGCCGTCGAACTGCACGGCCGGCCGCACCGCCTGTTTACCGCCGTGCGCGCACTCGACCGGCACGACCAGGCCGAGATGACGTACTTGCGGATCCTGCACGACTTCGTCGATGCGATGGATCGGCGCGAACGGCACGTCATTCGCGCCGAGGCGCTCGGCCCAGTGCTGCAGCGAATGACGCGAGAACTGCGCGTCGAGCGCGGCACCGAGCGCTTCGTAGTTGTCGATGCGGCCCTGCCGCTTGCGGAAGCGCTCGTCGCCGCCGATCTGCGGCGCGTCCAGCGCACTGACGAGCCCTTCCCAGAATTTCTCCAGCGACGAGAGATGGATCGCGATCAGGCCGCCGTCGGCGGTGCGCAGGATGTACGCCTGCGCGAGCCGCGGCCGATCGCTCGAGGTCGGCGCTCGATCGAGCGCGAAGAACGCCGCGAAAGGCTCGACTGCGAAGTGCGCCATCGCTTCGAGCATCGAAACCTCGACGAGCCGGCCGCGTCCGGTGCGGCTGCGCTCGAACAGCGCGCCGAGCACGCCATACGCCGCGTAGATGCCGGTGATCGCGTCGGCGAGCGCCGGGCCGAGAAAGCGCGGACGTTCCGGATCGACGACCACGCTCAGGAAGCCGCTCAATGCCTGCGCGACCGAGTCGTAACTCGGACGATCCGCGTACGGACCGCTCGCGCCGAAACCGCTGATCGAGCAGTACACCAGCTTGGGATTGAGATCCTGCAGCCGCTGCCGCCCCGCGCCGAGCCGCTCGGCCGTGCCCGGACGGAAGTTCTGGATGTAGACATCGGCGCTCGCGATCAGATCGTCGAACACGGCGCGATCGGCAGGCTGGTTCAGATCGAGCGCGATGCTGCGCTTGTTGCGGTTGTAGGCCTGGAAGTGCGGCGAGAACTGTCCGCCCTGGTAGGAGCGATACGGATCGCCGGTGGGGCTTTCGACTTTGACGACGTCCGCGCCCAGGTCGGCGAGCATCATTCCGGCGCACGGACCGGTGATGAACGTGCCCTGCTCGACGACGCGAACGCCTGACAATACGGATTTCATGGCCGCTACTGATCTCGCCTGACGAAGCCATCGGGCGCGGGACCGTCGTAGTCGATCGCTGCGGCGCCTGCATGCGAGAGCACGAAGCCGATCGGCCGGCTCTGCTCTTCGAGCAGGTGCGCAATCAGGCTCGCGGTCCGCGCCAGGATCGGCACGCCCTTGAGTGCGTTCAGCGGGAATCCCGAGTCGAGCAGCACTGCCGGAATCGCGACGGAAACGTTCATCGCCAGCTGCTTGCCCGTGAGCTCGGGCAGCACCCGCTCGACCGCGATCGCAGCTTCGACGTAGCGCCCGCGGCAGTCGACCTCTGCCGCGACCTCGAATAAGCGAATCACCCGCGGATCGCCGGTCTTGTGCAGCGGATGACCATAGCCCGGGATGGCACGCTGCACGGTGTGATAGTCGCCGACGACTTCCTTCGCCGCTGCCTCGACCGCCGCCGACCCGGCGCGCGTCACGACGTCATGAAGCATGTGTCCCGCGTTCTGCGCAGCGCCGAGAATGACCGAGCCGCATCCGAGGATTCCGGCGGCGACCGCGCCCTGCAGCGCTTCGGGCGCAGCAGCGAGGGTCATGCGGCTGGCCTGCACGCTCGGCACCAGCCCGTGCTCGGCGATGGCGACCAGCGTTGCGTCGAGTACGTGCCGCTGCGCGTCGCTCGGCATCTGACCCGTGATGAGCAGCCAGGCGTGATCGGTGAAGCTGACGCGCCCGATGAGCTCGCTGCACAGGTCGCGGCCGCGCACCAGGATCGTGTCCTCGTTCGAGGACGAGATCGCCGAAGTGCGCTGCGCCTGGGAGCCGATCTTCATGGTTGCAACGTTTTTCGCATAGCGAATTCGTATTCGCCATGCGAATATGGTCCCGCGCTGCCCGGCCCGACGTCAACTTTTCGGCCGGTTTTTCGGATAGCGAAATAGAATGACCCGCATGAAACGCCGTACGGCCGCTCCGCGCCGCGAAGCCATGAACGGGCTCGCCAAGGGTCTCGACGTCATCCGCGCCTTCACGCGCGAGTCGCCTTCGCTCACGCTGAGCGAGATCGCTGCGCACGCGCGGCTGCCCGCTGCCACCGCGCGCCGCTGCCTGCTCACGCTCGCCGAGCTCGGTTACGTCATGCAGTCGGGACGCAATTTCCTGTTGCGGCCGAAAGTCCTCGAGCTCGGCGCCGCGTATCTCGAATCGATGAACATCGAGACGCTGACGAAAACCTACCTGGAGGACCTCGCGCGGCAGACCGGCGACTCGGCTGCGCTGACGGTGCTCGATGGCACGGAGATCGTGTACGTCGCGCGCACGTCGGTGCGCACACTCATGCGGCTCGAAGCACACGTCGGCAGCCGCTTCCCCGCATATCCGACGTCGATGGGTCGCGTGCTGCTCGCGGGATTGAGCGCCGAGCGTTTGCAGAATTACTTCGCGACGGAGCAATTCGTCGCGCTGACCACTCACACGGTGACCGATCCGGCGAAGCTGCTGAAGCTGGTCGAAGAATGCCGGCGCACCGGCTACTCGGCCGTCGAGGACGAGCTTGCGTACGGCGTCGTGGCCGTTGCGGTCCCGGTTTACGACCAGGCGCAACGCGTGGTCGCGGCGCTCAACACCTCGAGCCACTCGAAGAAGATCTCCAAGGCCAAGCTCGTGCGCGAGCGCCTCGGGCTGTTGCAGGAGCTCAGCGCGCAGATCTCGCGCGAGCTGCTGCGTGTGCCCGGCCTGTCGCTCAGCGCGCAGACCTGAGCGGTTGCGCCGTTGACTTTCCCTTCCGGCGTGCTAATTTCTTAGCACGTGCCAACAAATTAGCAGGCGCCGCATGTCGAGCCCGCACCGCTTGAGCCGCCGCGAGCGGCAGATCATGGAGATCGTCTACCGCCTCGGCGAAGCCACCGCGGCGCAGATCCACGCGCAGATCGAGGATGCGCCGAGCTACTCTGCGATCCGCGCGTTGCTGCGCATCCTCGTCGACAAGCAACACCTGCAACATCGCGCCGACGGTCAGCGATATGTGTACTCGCCGACGGTCTCGCGCACCAAAGCACGTAGCGCCGCGCTCGCTGGCGTCATCGAGAACTTCTTCCAAGGCTCTGCCGTACGCGCGGCGGCGGCCCTGCTCGGCTCAGCGCACGGCAAGAGGCTGACCAAGGCAGAGCTGGACCAGCTGACCACGTTGATCAACCAGGTGCGACGCCAGGGACGCTGACATGCCAGATCTCGTGACCGCTGGCGCAATTGTGCTCAAGACGAGCCTGCTCATCATTGTCGCGGGTTTGCTGGCGCTCGCGCTGCGCCGTCAATCGGCAGCGCTTCGGCACCTGGTGTGGACGTCGGCGCTCGCGTTGTCAGTGCTGATGCCGCTCGCAGTGCTCTTGCTTCCAACGCACAGCATCCTGGCGCTGCCGGCCGACGTTGTTCCCGCTCCCACCACGCACGAGGTCCGATCAGGGTTGGGCGTCTGGTTCATGGGCAGTGCCTGCATCCTGGCGTGGGAACTGCTCTCGCTGATCGGGCTCGCCCGCTGGCGTCGACACGCGGGTCCGCTCGAGTCGGCACGCTGGGCCGCGACGCTCGCGAGTTTCGATTGTCGCGTGCGCGTGCTCGAATCGCGGCACATCGCAAGTCCGTGCACCTGGGGCGTGATCACGCCGGTGTTGCTGTTACCGAGCGCAGGCGATGAGTGGCCGGAATCGGCGCGCCGCAGTGCGCTGCTACACGAGCTCGCTCATCTGCAGCGTCGCGATGCGCTCAGCGGTCTCATCTCGCGACTCGCTTGCGTCCTGCATTGGTACAACCCGCTGATCTGGTTCGCTGCTGCTCGCGCGCGCAGCCTGCAGGAACGCGCCTGCGATGATGCAGTCCTGCGTGCGGGCACTCCGCAATCCGACTACGCGCAGTTTCTGCTGGACGTGGCCGCGCACATGAGCGGCATGCCTCGACCGCACAGTCCGGCTATCGGCATGGCCCACTCGGCGCTGCGCAAGCGTCTCGTGGCGATCCTCGATCCGCAGGCTGAACGCTCAGCGCCGAAGCGTGCATCGGTCGTCGCGTCCTGCGCGGCGCTCTCTGCGATCACGATTCTTCTGGGCATGACAACCATCGCCGCGGTTCCCGAAGCGCCAGCGCCGCCGGCGAAGGTGGCGCCGACTCTTCCGCAGGTTCCGCCGCTTCCGACACTGCCGACGCTTCCCACGCTTCAAGTACCGCCTGTACCTCCGGTGCCGGCGAAGCTGCCAGTGAGCCCGGCGCCATGAACAGGATCATCGTCGCTGTTGCGCTCCTGTTCCTGCTCAGCGACGTGCAAGCTCAGCAGCAGTCGCCCGACCTCGTCGGACTCTGGAAAGCACAGCAGTGGTTCGGACCGTACGCACGCGGCCCGCTGCTGATCGAGCGGACACAGTCGGGCTGGACGGCGGATTTCGCAGGCCGCGTCCTGCCCGTGCAGGCTCGCGGCAACGAGCTCACGTTCGCGCTGCCCGATGACCTGGGATCGTTCCGCGGCCATCTCGATCGCACTCGCATCGTGGGCCAATGGACTTCGCCGCTGTCACGCGTCAATGGCACACGCTATGCCTCGCCGGTGAGATTGACGGCCGACGGCACGAATCGCTGGCGCGGCGTGGTCACGCCTCGCGACGACACGTTCACGCTGTTCCTGATGGTGCAGCAGCAGCCGGACGGCACGCTCAGCGCATTCATGCGCAATCCGGAGCGCAACATCGGCGTGTTCTACGACGTCTCGCACCTGGCTCGCGAAGGCAACGCCGTGCGACTGATGGGTCATCGACTGGGTCAGAAGACCGAGCAAGTGCTGCTCGAAGGCAGCTACGACAAAGAGAACGATCTCCTGTCGATCGCGTTCCCCGGCCGCGGCGGCACGTACGACTTCCGGCGCGAAAGCGAGCACAGCAATTTCTACCCGCGCGGCAAGAATCCGCAGCGCTACAGCTACGGCGCACCGCCGGCGCGTGATGACGGCTGGCCCACCGCGACGCTGGAACAGGAGCGGATCGATCGGGCGGCGATCGAGAAGTTCGTGCAGATGCTCATCGACATGCCGATCGAGTCGGTCCACACGCCCGAAGTCCACGGCGTGCTGATCGCGCGGCACGGCAAGCTGGTGCTGGAAGAGTACTTTCACGGCGAGCATCGTGACCGCCTGCACGAGACGCGGTCCGCGGCGAAGAGCCTGACCGCGACGCTCATCGGCGCAGCGCTGCACGCACGTGCTCCGCTGCAGCTTTCGACGCCGGTTTACGCGGCGATGAACGGCGGCACTCTGCCCGCGAACCTCGATGCGCAGAAGCGCGCGATGACGCTGGAGCATCTGCTGATGATGCGATCCGGCTACTTCTGCGACGACACGAATCCGGACGCACCGGGCAACGAAGAGAACATGCTCGATCAGACGGCGGAGCCCGACTACTACCGCTACACCTTGCGCCTGCCGCTCGATCGGGAGCCGGGTGCGAAAAGCGTCTACTGCAGCATCGATCCGAACCTCGCGCTCGGAATGCTCGGTCGCGCCACGGGCGAGTCGCCGCTCGACCTGTACGATCGACTGCTCGGCGAGCCGCTGCAGACGCCGACGTATGGCTGGCCGCTCGATCCCGCAGGTCAGCCATATGGCGGCGGCAGCGTCTGCCTGCTGCCGCGTGACTTCATGAAGCTCGGGCAAGTGATGCTCGACGGCGGCACCTGGCATGGCCGCCGCATTCTCGACGCCGAATTCGCGCAACGCGCCGGCTCGCCGTTGCACGATCTGCGCGGCATTCAGTACGGCTACCTGTGGTGGAACATCGAGTACCCGTACAAGGATCGCAAGCTGCGCGCGTACTTTGCGGGCGGCAACGGCGGTCAGGTCGTGATGGTCGTCCCCGAGCTCGATCTGGTGATCGCTGCGTATGGCGGCAACTATGCCGACCGTGCAAGCCTGATTCTCCAGCAGGAGTACGTGCCCCGCTACATCCTGCCGGCCGTTCGCGAAGCCGGCGACGACACGAATACGCCCGTCCAGCCGCAGGAATTTGCGACTCCCTACGGGCGTTCGCCGCCGAAGTAGTTCGATCGCTCTCGTACAGACGGAACTGGGGCAGGATCCGCTGCGTCAACGCAGTTCAGCCCCACGAGGTGCACGGATGAAGCCAGCGACTATTGCCGTCGGCGCGATGATCGGCGTCATGTTCATGGGGAGCACGATCGTCACGCCGCTGTACGCCCTGTATGCAGAGCACTTCGGCTTTTCCGCCGTGGTGCTGACATTGATCTACGCTGCCTACGTCATCGGCAACCTGACATCGCTGTTCTTCTTCGGCGGCGTGTCCGACCGTGCCGGACGCCGTCGCATAGTGCTGCGCGCGATGATTCTCGGCGCGGTGAGCACGGGCATCTTTTTCTTTGCCACGAGTCCACCGTGGCTGTTCGTCGCCCGCGCAGTGAGCGGCTTCTCGATCGGCCTGGCCGCCGGTGCCGGTACGGCTTGGATCGCGGAGCTGGACAGCGCTGCAGACAAGACCCGCGCAGCGTTCGTTGTCGTCATCGGTAATTTCGCCGGCGTCGCGCTGGGACCGCTGATTTCCGGGCTGCTGGTCGAGTACGCACCGTGGCCGCTGCATCTGCCGTTCGCGATCTACGTCGTGATCGTCGCGGTGACCGCTGTTTTCATCATGCGCTCGCCCGAGACGGTGAACCACGACGCCAAGACGTCCTCGACCGGGCACCGCGCGTCGATCAGCATTCCGCACTCGATCCGCGCGCGGTTCGTCGCGCCGGCCGTCACAGCGTTCACGATGTTTGCGCTCTACGGGTTCTACTTCTCGCTCGCACCGAGCGTGCTCGCAGATAGCCTGCATCAGTCCAACCGTGCGGTCGCCGGCGCGGTCGTGTTCGAGCTTGGGCTGTCGTCAACGGTGACGATCATGCTCACGCGCCGGCTCGCGAGTCGGACGTGCATGCGGCTCGCGCTCGTGCTGCTGATTCCGTCGCTCATCCTGCTGATCGTCGCGCAGGCGAAAGGGTCGATGCCGCTGCTGCTGCTGGGAACGACCATGAGCGGAATCAGCGGCGCGCTCGGCTACCGCGGGAGCCTGCAGGTCGTGAATCAGATCGCACCGGCCGAGCAGCGCGCCGGTGTCTCCTCGGCGTACTTTCTCACCTGCTTCATCGGCAACTCGCTGCCGGTCATCGGCGTGGCGATCCTCGCGCGCACCTTCAACTCGCTCGTCGCGGATGGCGTATTCGCCGTCGCACTCGGCTTGCTGGCGCTCGGGGCGCTCGCACTGTCGCAGGTTCAGTCCCGGGGGTGATCCTTGTAGGTCGGGCTTCAGTCCGACAAGAGTCAGGCTAAAGCCTGACCTACAAGACCGGCTGACGACCTTTCGGTCGTTGTTTACAGCTCGCTCGCGGTATAAACCGAAAGGCGGTGGACGGCATCTCAGCGAGCATGAACCCAGGAACCCCTGTCTCACGGCTCATCGGACGGCTGACGGCAGGCGCTTTCCTCGCGTTCGGCGCATCCGCCTGGGCCGTCGACATCGACGGCCGCATCGATCCGCAGGAATGGGATGGCGCCCGCCACGTCACCGAGTTCCGCAAGGTCCAGCCGCTCAACGGCGAGGCGGCCTCGCTGCAGACCGAGGTCTGGATTCTCGCGACGGCGGAAGGACTGGCGGTGGCGTTCCGCAATCATCAGCCGCCCTCGGTGCCGCGGACGCTGCAGCGCGTCCAGCGTGATTTCGAAGAGCAGGTCGACCGCGTCAACGTCATGGTCGACTTCGACGGCGATCATCGCACCGGCTACGACTTCACCATCAGCTCCACCAACGGCATCTTCGACGCGATCATCACCAACGAAACCCAGTTCAACAAGGACTGGGATGGCAACTGGCAGCATGCGGTCGGCGGCGACGCCGAAGCGTGGACCGCGGAGGTGCTGATCCCGTGGCACATCGCGCCGATGCGCCAGGCCGCTGGCGACGTCCGCACGATCGGCATCTATGTCGACCGTGTCGTCGGCGTGACCGGCGAGCGTTCCGGCTGGCCGCTCGCGAGCTTCGAGCGCCCGCGCTTCCTGTCCGATTTCGCGCCGATCGAAGTGAAGCAGTACAAGCAATCGCTGCTCGCGCTGACGCCCTACGTCTCGACGCTGCAGGACATGGTCGACGACGACAACGAGCCGGACGCCGGCATCGACATCTTCTGGAAGCCGAACGGCCAGACGCAGCTGACCGCCACGCTGAATCCGGACTTCGGCCAGGTGGAGAGCGACGACCTGGTCGTCAACTTCGATGCGACCGAGACCTTCATCAGCGACAAGCGCCCGTTCTTCACGGAGAACCAGGGCATCTTCGAATTCACGACGCCGTCCGACTTCAGCCAGCTGCTGTACACGCGCCGCGTCGGCGGTCCGGCGGACGACGGCAGCGGCGCGGGCGACATCATCGCGGCGCTGAAACTCAACGGCAGCATCGGCGCGACGAAGTATGGGCTGTTCGCTGCCGACGAAGCCGACGAGGCCGGCCGGACCTTCAGCGCGATGCGCCTCGTCCGCGACTTCGCCACCCAGAACCTCGGCCTGATGGTGACCAACGTCGACCGGCCGTTCTTCGATCGCAAGGCGACGGTGCTCGGCGTCGATCACAACTGGCGTCCGACCGCGCGCTGGAACGTGCAGACGCGAATCTTCGGCAGTGACATCAACGAAGCCGGCGAGACCACTCACGACACCGGCACGACCGTGTGGGCGGACTACGAGATGGATCACGGCTGGCGCCAGCAGTGGATCCTGATGCACTTCGGCAACGAGCTGGAGATCAACGACGCCGGCTTTCTCTCCCGCAACAGCACCAACTACCTGCACTGGCAGGTTAACCGCCGCTTCACCGACCTGCCGGCCGAGTCGCGCTACTCGTCCAAGGACTGGCGCTGGCGGGTCAGCACCGACCACAACGATCACGGCGAGCTGCTCTCGCACCAGTTTCGTATCAGCCGCGAAAGCCGATTGCGCAACGGCAGCTTCGAGTACGGGCAAATCAACGTCAACAGCGCCGGCTACGACGATCTGCTCACGCGCGGCAACGGCTCGGTCTGGTTGCCGCCCAATACCAACGCCTACTTCGAGTACCAGCGGCCGCGCCAGGGCCACTGGGGTTACAACGTCGAGATGGAGGCGTTCGGCGGCGGGCTCGCGGGCAACGACAAGATCGGCTATCGGATCGAGCTCGAGCCGCGCTACTTCGTCAGCGACGCGCTCGAGATCTATCTCGACGTGCAGGCCAAGCGCATTCCGGATTGGCTGGTGTGGCAGCAGGACACGCTGTTCGGCAGCTACGACGGACGCCAGCTGGACTTCGGCGCCGGCTTCAACTGGATCATGACGAACCGCCACGAGCTGCGGCTGAAGCTGCAAGCCATCGGTCTCGACTCCGACCTGCGCCAGGCTTATCGCGTGGACGGCGCGGGCAATGCGATCCCCACGAGCGAGCCGGTCGACGACTTCAGCGTGCGCACCCTCGGCCTGCAGATCCGCTATCGCTACGAGATCGCCCCGCTCTCATATCTATATGTAGTCTACGGCCGCGGCGGCTTCGACCAGACGCCGGTCGCCGAAGGCGAGCACCAGTCCCTGCGCGACAGCTTCAGCCTGCGCGACGACGAGCAGCTCCTGGTGAAGATCAGCTATCGCTTCGAGTCGTAGCGCACGCAGCTTCGGATCATTGCCGGCACGCGCGCTTGCCGTTGTCGAATACACCGAGGTCATACACGATCAGGCCCTCGCGCACTTCAAAGAAGTTCGCGATCGGCACCTCGAAGCGCCGGCCTCCGGCTGCGCCCAGCACGCGAAAGCGGACCGCGACGCGATTGCCGTCCGGCACGACCTCGTCGAGCTGAACACTCAGATCTTCGACGGACTCGAACAGTCCGCGGTAGGTCCGTTCGACTTCCTGCCGGCCCAGGCGCGGTGCGCAGAAATCGGAAGCCATTAGCCGCGCGTCCGGTGCATAGGACTCCGTTACCGCGTGCAGATCGTGCCGGTTCACGGCGGCGAACTTGTTCCGAACCACGTCGGCCGGCTCGATGTGGCCGGATGTGCTCACGCACGACGACGCGAGCAGAACGCTCGTCAAAAGGAACAACCGATGTGCCAGGGTCATGTCACAGTCTCGCAATGTTATTTGCCGGATCAGACGTGCACGCCGGCGATCCTGTGACAGAGGACGACTACCGCTCGCCGACGGGACCCACTGCAATGGCGTCGATCTCGCGGACGTCCAGGGGTCGCAGGCTGTGGGGCGACTGCCGGAAAGCACGCACCGGATACGGCCCCACCTCAGTCGAGCGCGTTGCACGCATCCAATCGGCGAGTGCCTTCGCCGCGGCGGGAGTGTCGAAGACCAGGCGAACGCCGCCGAGTGCGGGGTCGAACACTGCGAGCCACTCGGTTCGCCCCGAGTTCGCCGACGCGAGGCCCAGATCCCAGAACGGTTGGCGAACCGCGTCCTGGTCGACGAGCGTCGCGCGCACTTCCGCCGAACAGCTCCATTCGTCGCCGCCGTCCCCAAGACGAACCACGAACTCCTGCACGAAATTCGCTTCGACGGTGTCGAGCCCGGGCGGATGTCGGGCGGGCAGCAGCTCCGGGGTCACTTCCTGCGCCGGCAAAGGCGTCCCATCGTCACGCCAGAGCCGCGGAATGCGCACGATCGTGTCTTCCACCGTACGGCCGCCCGGCAGCAGCTGGACGTCGATGGAATACATGCCCGCGAGATCGGTCGTGGCGCGCGCAGCGCGCGTGATTCGCAGCTGACCCGGCGCGAGAGCAACTGTCGCAACTTCGCTGCGTGAATCGCGCTCCGTCCGTAGCTCATCCCATCCGAGAAATGTGCCGCCATACGAGGCAGCCGTCAGCGAGCTCCAGATGATGCGATCGCCGGCACGTAACCCGGCCGGCGTCACTGAGACGACGAGCCGCCTGCCCAGAGCGCCGGTCGTTGTACCCGGAAGATCGCGCGCCTCGATTTCCAGCCGCACCTGCCCATCGAGCGCATCGGGACAATCCTGAACGGGATAGCCGTAACTGAACTCGGCGCGGTGCGGCGCGGGTGCGCACGCAGCCAACGCCAGCGATGCTGCCAGCAGCGCGGGATACTGCCGCATCGCTAATCGGTGAGCTTGAAGGTGACCGCGAACTGTCCCCACATTCGCGTGGGCACGCCTTCGACGGTGCCCGGATCGAGATGCCAGCGATACGTTTCGTAGAGCGCCGCGTAGTCGAGATCGGGATAGCCGCTCGACTGGTCGATGCGGGAGTCCGCGACGCTGCCGTCCTCGAGTACGAGCAGCTTCAGGACGACCGTGCCGTGCTCACGCAGACGCAGCGATGCCGGCGGATAAACCGGCTGCGAAAGCGGTCGGGCGACATTCCTCTTGGGCAGCACCATCTGAGCGGCCTGCATCGCGCCAGCAATGCCAACGAGCGGCAGCAGCGCAGCCAGGAAGATCCAGACCTTGCGCCGGGTCGTCGCAGCAGGCGTCGTGCCCGTCAGAATCCTGTCGATGCGCGAACGCAGAGTTCGAGCTCGCGCCATGCCGACGAGCTGTTGGCTGCCGGGCGTGCGCCGCGCAGCGAATCCCAGCAGCACTTCTGCGTAAGCGGCAGGCTCGCGCGTTTCCTGGAGCGCGGCGTCGTCGCTGATGTGCTCGCTCAGCAACGCGAGCCGGTTCGTGAGCCACCATGCCAGCGGACTGAACCAGAACAAGCAGCGGTGCAGTTGTGCCACCCATTGCACGTAGAAATCCCTGTTGGCGACGTGTGCGCTCTCGTGGGCGATGACGGCGCGCTGGGTGGGCGACTGCCAGGACTCGAAGTCCTCTGGCACCAGGATCGTCGAGAACGCAGTTGCGGGCGAGCTCACCGCGCGGGTCACCCGGATATCCACGCCCGTGAAAGCCGGAACTGAGACCGGTCGTGCGGTCAGCCGTACACGGCGCCACCGCATGACACCGAGCGAATGACGCAGCACGAGCACGGCTGCGATCGTCATCAGCACCGACAGCACCCCGACGCGCCAATCGGCGGCGGCAGGCGCGCTGGACGCCGCGACCAGCTCGACCTGTGGAAGCCAGCTCGGACGCTCGGCCGGGACCGCCCGCCAAGCAGGCAGGTTCCATCAACAACGGCATCGTCCACGACGAAGCGAGGACCAGCAGCCACGCGCTGCGCTCCAGTCGCGGGCTGCGGATGCGCAAGGCACGCAGCACCAGCCAGACCGCTGCAGCGAGTGCAGTTGCGCGCAGCACCCACTCGATGAGCAATACGGTCATGACTTCGCCCCCTTCTGCGGCTTCGCGGCCTTCTTTGCCGCCCGCTTCGCGCGAGCCACGCGCGCGATGAACCGATCGAGCTGCTCGCGATCGAGCATTTCGGCATCCACCATCCCGACCAGCACTTCATCGGCGGCGCCGTCGCAGAACCAGTCGATGATGCGCTTGATCGCGCGCCCCGCGACCCGATGCCGCGGCTCCGCGGCGGAGTACAGGAACGTGCGGTTCTCGACCCGGTGAGTGACGAAACCCTTGTCTTCCAGGCGGCGCAGCACGGTGCGCACCGTGGCTTCCTTCAGCGGCCGATCGAGCTTCGCGCGCACTTCCTCGGCGTTGAGCGCGGCGTGCGACCACACGATGCGCATGACAGCGCGCTCCAGCTCGCCCAATTCGCCCCTGGCCGCCTTCATGGTTCGTGCCTGTGACGGAACGTAGTGTTACAGACCGTAACAGGCGTCCCGCGACGACGCAAGCAGGAAATGTCGGATTCGCGCTCCCCCGTTCGTCATTGAGACAGGAACGCAACGTATCGGGAGCTGACGATCATGAACGCGGTGGCCGTAATTGCTGCAGTCTGGCTGAAGCGCGCCGTCGCGCTGCTGCGCAGTATCGGTCCCTACGCGGCGATCGAGATCCTGCTCCCGGGCGGCACGCTCATCGCGCTGCTGCTGTGGCTGTCGCGACAGGGTGCTTTCACGACCTTCGTCGAGCGCGGCCAGCAACCCGCCGCGATCGCGGGATTGCAGATCGATGCCAGTGATGCTCCTGCATCTGCCAGGACGATTGGATCGCCGCGCGCCGGGACGCTAGTCTGCGGCTTCATGAAATACGCGCGTTCCAAGTGGCTGTTGCCGGCACTCGCTCTCAGCTGCGCGGGCGTAGCGGCAGCAGATGTCCCACTGCAGTCCTGCGAGCTCCCCGGCGTCAAGCGCGCCGCGAAGTGCGGCGTCATCGAAGTGCCGGAGAATCCGGACAAGCCGTCGGGGCGCCGGCTGCAACTCGGCGTCGCTATCGTCCCGGCCGAGAACCGCGCCGGGCACGATGATCCGATCGTGCCGCTCATGGGCGGGCCCGGCGAGGACGCGATCAGCGCGGCCGAGTACTTCGTGACCACGCACGCCGCGATCGTGCGCGACCGCGACCTGCTGCTGATCGATCAGCGTGGGACAGGCAAGTCGAACGCTCTGCGCTGCAAGCTCTACGATCCGCAGAATGCGACGACGAGTCTGCGTGACCTGTTTCCTGCCGAAGCGGTCCAGCGCTGTGCGCAGGATCTAAGCTCTCGCGCCGACGTAACGCAGTACACGTACCCCAACGCCGCACGCGATCTCGAGCACGCACGCCGGGCGCTCGGCTACGGCAAGCTGAATCTGACTGCCGGCTCTTATGGAACGCGCGCGGCGCAAGTTTTTCTGCGCATGTATCCGCAAAGCGTGCGCACGATCTATCTCGGCAGCGTCATTCCCCTGGATGTCACGACTCCGCTCACGATGGCCAAGACTGCGGAGGCTGCGCGCAACAAGACTTTCGACGCCTGCACCGCCGATGCAGCCTGTCGCGCGGCGTTTCCGCAGCTGCGCCAGGAGTTCGCGGAGATCGTCCAGCAGCTCGATTCCGGCAAGACGCCGTTCGCCCGCGGCCGGGTCATGGAGTGGTTTCGGTCGCTCACCTATCGACCCTACAGCGCGACGGACCTGCCCTGGCTGATCCACCAGGCACATTCCGGAAACTGGAAGCCGATCGAGCAAGGCATCAAAGGGAATGCGGCCGGCGCCGATGCGGCGTTGAGCCTCGGCTTGTTGTTCTCGATTACGTGCAACGACGACGTCGCCTTCATCAAGGAAGAAGACATCGCGCGCGAATCCAAGGACACGTTCCTGCGCGACTATCGCGTACGACAGCAGCAGGCCGCGTGCCGGCAGTGGCCGAAGGGTTCGACTCCGCCAAATCGCACACCGGTCGAATCCGTGGTGCCGACGCTATTCGTTTCGGGCGATAGCGATGCAGCGACGCCGCTGTGGTACACGCAGCGCGTCGCGGCCGGGTTCTCGCAACGCGCCGAGATCGTCGTCGGCAACCAGGGGCACACCGAGTGGAGCGACTGCGTCGCTCGCTACTACGAACAGCTGGTGCGCGACGGCTCGGTCCGCAATCTGCGTGGAGCAAAGTGCGAGGCCGTGCCGCGCCCGCCGTTCAAGACCGCCAGCTAGAAGCGACGCTCCACCGACAGCGACCAGTTTCTCGGTCGCGCGTACACGCCGACCTCGTAGCCGATAGCGACATTCGTGTCCGCCGCGACCAGGTAGCGTTCATCCGTGAGATTCTCGACGCCGAGCTCGATGCGCCAGTCGCCGCTCGGCGAGACGTAGGGAACGTTGACATTGAGCGCCACGAAGCCGTCGTCGCGGGAGAACGGCGTGTTGACAGCCTCGAACTGTGTCTCGCTCTTGTACGTCGCGTCGAGCCGCGGCGCGACCGAGCCGTGCACGCCGAGGTTCACGAGATACGAAAGGCCCGCTGACGCGGTCCACTGCGGCGCGCGGATCAACTCGTCGCTCTTCTTCACGACCGATCCGGCATTGATGTCCGTGTACTGCGAATCGAGATAGCCCACGGAGCCGAACAGCCGCAGGCTCGCCGTCGGCACCCAGTCGAGCTCCGCTTCGACTCCCTTGATCTGCGCGTCGCCACCGTTGAAGGTCACCGTGCCGAACGCGCCGGGGATCACGCCATCGAGCTGAATGTCGTCGTAATCGCTCCAGAACGCCGCGGCGTTGAAACGCAGGGATCGCTCCGGAAACTCCGTCTTCACGCCGATCTCGTAGGTGTGGATGAACTCCGGGCCGAACCGCGGCAGTGTGCTGTTGGGCTCGGTGATGCGCATCGTGAAGCCGCCGCTCTTGAAGCCGGTCGACGCAGTGACGTAGCCGGTGACCGTCGGCACGAAGTCGTAGCTGACCGAGGCGCGCCACGTCACGCGATCGTCGTCTATGTTCTGCTCACCCGCGGCGTCGCCCGTCAGGACGCTCTGGCTCGGCGGACCGCCGTTGCCGCGCAGCGACGTGCCGACGTACGACTTGCTCTCGTTCGTGTAGCGCGCGCCCCCGGTCAGGTGCAACCGATCAGTGAGGTGATAGGTGAGCTCGCTGAAGAACGCATAGTTCTCGTTCTCGATCGCACCGCCGACGAACAGCGGCGAGGTCGGCGGCACGAGGGTGACGAAGGCGAAATCGTCGGCATCTTCCGTGAAATAATAGAGGCCGGAGACGATGTTGGCGCGTCCATCCCACGGCTGCGCAACGAGCTGCAGCTCCTGGCTCAGCTGGTGCTGTCCGAACGAGTCCTGGGTGGAGAAGATGTCGAAGGCTGAGCCGTCCGGATCGCGGCTCAGCTCGGCATCCACCTCGCGATACGCAGTGATGGATTTCAACGTCAGCGCATCGCTCACCTTCCAGCTCAGGTCGAGCGCCGAGCCCCACGCGTCGACATCGTTGCGCGAGCGACCGGTCGAGGCACTCGAGAACGGACCGAGCGCGAACTGATCGTTGTAGCAGTTGGGATTGTCGAGGGCTCCGCCGCCGGCGCAGGCCGGATCGCGGCTGCCGTTGCCGAAGGTGTTGTTGTTGAAGAATCGGGGGAACGTGCCGGTGTCGACGACGTTCAGCAACACTTCGGGCGCCGACTCCTCGCGCTCGCGCACACCGTCCACACTGAGCCGTGCTTGCAACGACGGGGTGATGTCCCAGAGGAAGTTGAGACGGCCGCCGAGCACGTCATCGCCGCCCTGCTCCACGCCATCGAGCCTGTGCACGTAGCCATCGCGATTACGTGTGAGGAACGCAGCGCCGGCCTTGAACGACTCGGAGATCGGCACGTCGACGCGGGCAATCAGGTCGCGCCTGTCATCGGTACCGACCGTGCCGCGCACTTGCGCAGCGAAAGTATCGCCCGGCATGCGCGTCGTGACATTGATCGCGCCGCCGATCGTGTTGCGGCCGAACAGCGTGCCTTGCGGGCCGCGCAACACTTCGACGCGCTCCAGATCGAGCAGATCGATCAGCGAGCCGACGGTGCGACCGTAGTACACACCGTCTACGTACAGTCCGACGCCCGGCTCGGTGGTCGGCAGGAAATCGTTCTGCCCGACGCCGCGAATGAACATGACCGCCGCGGAAGTCGAGCCGGAGCTGGTGCCGCCGAAGGAAAAATTTACGTTCGGCGCGAAGTCGGCGACTGCATCGATGCGCGTCGCGCCGCGCTCCGCGAGGTCCGCGGCGCTTACGGCAGTGATCGCGATGGGCGTAGACTGCAGGCTCTCCTCCGTGCGTCGCGCAGTTACTACGACTTCCTGCAACGTGAAGCCACGGTCGCTCTGCGTCCATGCTGAGGTCGAGCACAATGCGCCACAAACGACACCCAAGGACACTAATGACTGCTTCATTGCGTAACTCCGTGTCGACGACCCGACCAATACGCCGCAACCGTCGTCGGGTGACATCCGTCATCGCTGCACTGACGGTCATCGCATCGTTCGCTCCATCTGCACAGGCCGCGTGCGAGCCTGGTGCTTACGCGTCGGGAAATGGCGAATACGTGGTGATGGGACCGTTGCCTGATTCGCAGGCATCGGGGCAACGCTATCTGTTTGGTGACGGACGTCGCGGCAGCACTGCGGACGCGAACGCTCCTGTGACGTGCGCGGCCGGTGCGGTCGAGATCAAGACCAGCAACGGCAGGTCGGACCACTGGAAGCAGCTTTCACTCATGAAGAGCGACACGCGCTTCGCTAGCGTCGAGACGGAGCTCGCCGGGCGCCTGATCGAGCCTGCCGACCCCGCGACGGAGAAACGCCCGCTGGTCGTCATGGTGCACGGATCGGAGCGGACCTCGCCGCTGAACTCTGTATATGCGTACGCGATGGCAGCGCAAGGCATCGCGACCTTCGTGTACGACAAGCGCGGAACGGGCAGCTCCGAAGGCGAGTACACACAGAACTTCGAGCTGCTCGCGGCGGATGCCGCCGCTGCGTTCGCGCAAGCGAAGACGATGACTCGCGGCCGCGTGACTCGCGCCGGCTACTTCGGCGGCAGCCAGGGCGGCTGGGTTGCACCGCTCGCCGCAACGCACTCCGATGCGGAGTTCGTCGCGATCGGCTTCGGACTCGTTGCCTCGCCGATCGAGGAAGATCGCGAACAGATGATCTCGGAAGCACGTGCACTCGGCCTCGATTCCCACGCTTTCAAGCTGATCGAGCAGCTCTCCGCGGCGACGTCGCGCTTGGTGCTCAGCGGCTTTTCACAAGGCTACGACGAGCTCGATACCGTGCGGCGCGAGCTCGACAAGCAGCCCTGGTCGCAACGAATCAACGGCGAATACAGCGGCGCCATCCTGCGCATGTCGGACGACGACCTGCACCGGCTCGGCCGTGCGCGCTTCGACAACGTCGAGCTGATCTGGGATTACGACGCGATCGCAGCGATGAAGCGCGTCAACGTTCCAGTGCTGTGGGTACTGGCCGAGCAGGACCGCGAAGCGCCGATCGAAACCACGCGCGGCGCATTGCTGCAGCTCAAGAAGCAAGGCAAGCCGATTGACCTCTACCTGTTCCCGGACACCGATCACGGCATGATGGAGTTCGTCCCCCAGCCGGACGGCTCCCGCAAGATCACGCGCATCACCGACGGCTATCTGCGCTTGCTCGGCGACTGGATCAAAGGCCGAGTCGCCGGCAAGTACGGTCGCGCGCAGAAGCTCGAGTGACTATTGCTTGATCTCCGGCTCGACCAGCTGGATGAGCAGATCCAGCGAATCCCGCCACCCGAGATAGCACGCGTCGGCCGGAATCGCCTCCGGAATTCCTTCCTGCACGATGTTCAGCTCGACGCCGACCGAGACGGGAGTAATCGTCACCGTGGTGATCATCTCGCCCGGCAGGTTGGGATCGTCGAACTGGTCCGTGTAGCGCAGGCGCTGATTCGGCACGAGCTCCAGGTACTTCCCGCCGAACGAGTGGCTCTCGCCGGTCGTGAAGTTCTTGAACGACATCTTGTAGCTGCCGCCGACGCGCGCCTCCATGCTGTGGACCTTGGCGGTGAATCCATTGGGCGGCAGCCACTTCACCATTGCCTCCGGATCGATGAAAGCGCGATACAGGCGCTCCGGCGTGGCGCGCAGGACGCGATGCAGTTTGACGGTGTTCGGCACGGCAGTCTCCTTGGTCGATGGGTTGAATTCGGGGCCTTCTGCAAACAAGGACGGTCGAGGGGCTACAGATCCGACAGGTGAGCCGGCAGCTGCGCCCGCGCAGTCTCCAGCAGGCTGCGTTGCGGCCCCAAATTCCCCTGCGACGAGGTCCATACTGCGAACTCCACGAGGGGCAACGCCGGCAATCCCAGTTCGGGTCCGATTTCGCGCAAGCCCTCGCCGAGCTGGCTGCGAACGATCGGCGTGAGACCGAAGCCGAGCACTGCGGCCGTGCGAACGCCCGAGGCGCTGGGACTCACGCAAGTCAACCGCCATTCGGTGCTTGCTGCACCGAGCGCCCCGAGGGCTGCGGCACGATACGGACACGGCTCGGGGAAGAAACACATCGGCAGCGGCCGGGTTCGATCGACCTCCAGCGCCGCGGCGAACGCCCACACCAATGGCTCTGTCCAGAGAACATCCTCGCAGCCGCAGGCTCCGCAAGCGGTGCCCAGCACCAGATCGAGATGCCCTGCGCGCAGCGCTGCCGTCAGCGTGTCCGTGATGCCGATCTGCAAGCTCAGCTCGACATCCGGATGATTCGCCGCGAAGCGTCGCAACAGGTCCGCGAACCATGGGCCGAGAAAGCCCTCCGATGCACCGATACGCAACTGGCCGCCGACCTGCCGAGCAGTGCCGAGCCGCGCGTGCGCGTCGTCGTGCAGCGACAGGATGCTGCGCGCGTATTCGAGCAGGATCTCGCCATGCGGCGTCAACGAAACCGAGCGTGTATTCCTGAGCAACAGCTCGCAGCCGGCCTGCAGCTCGAGCCGCTTGATCTGGGCGCTGACCGCCGACTGCGTGAGATGCAATCGCTCCGCGGCGCGCGTAAAGCCCTGCCCCTCCGCGACCGCGACGAAGGCACGCAGCAGGTCGTTGTCGAACATCGATTCAACACTCCCGGAACTGGCATTCACAACGAGATCTCGTTTCCCAACTGTAGCCGCAGCCCGTAGCTTGGCGGCCTGGAGTCGAGGACTGGGGCAGCCAAATGTGTGTCGAGTGCCTGTTCGTGTCGAAATCGCGCTACCCAGGCCGTCACAGTCATGACAGCCCAACAGGAGCCCGCCATGTGTCCGATCTGTCTGACGACCGCCACCGTCGTTGCCGCCAGCACCACGTCGGGAGCCGGCGTGCTTGGTTTCATCGCAGTCCGCTTCCGGGCTCTGCGCCGCCTGCGTCTTTTAATCAGGAGTAACCCATGAGCAAACTCGAGACTGCCCCGATCCCTGCTGTCGTGGATCGCGCCGGCTATCAGGCGCAGGTGGACACGCTGCGGGAGCGGGAGAAAGCACACATGCGCGAGAGCGATGCGATTGCAGCTGCGCGCCGCCGTCTGCCAATGGTCGAGGTGGATGGCAAATCACAGCTGATCGGCGGACGCGGCCCTGTGAGTCTGCTGGATGCGTTCGAAGGACGCACGATGCTGCTCGCCTACTACTTCATGTGGTATCCGGGTAACGCCGCGCCCGAGCAGTGCGAAGGATGCACCTGGTTCACCACTCAGGTGGGCGAGCTGTCGCACATGCATTCTCGCGACGTCACATATGCGACGTTCTGTCAGGGCCCGTACGAAGAGAGCGCGCGCTACCACGACTTCATGGGCTGGAAGATGCCCTGGTATTCGATCCCGCAGAACTCCCTCGAAACGCTGCTGGCCGGACGCAAGGCCGGCCTCATGTACCTGATCAGCTACCTGCGCCGCGGGTCGAAGGTCTTCGAGACCTACTGGACGACGCGGCGCGGCGTGGAGGCGATGGACAACACGTACCGCTTGCTCGACCTGACCGTTTACGGCCGGCAGGAGAAGTGGGAGGAGTCGCCCCGCGGCTGGCCGCAACTGAGGGTCGGCAAATCGAACATGCGCACCGGGCAACGTCCCACTTCCCAGTGGTCACGGCTGGAGGGCGGAGCCTCTGACGCCCTGCGCTAGAGCGTCGGAGCCGGAGCCGGAATAACTCTCGCCGGCTCCGGCTCATCGCTGGGCTATCATCCTGCGGCCCCGCCCCTCGCAGGAGACCACCGTGACTCAGCCACCTGTCGCAGCCTCCGGTCTGCAAATCCGCTCCCTGGTCAAAAAGTCCGGGGTCCTCGAGGTCTCGCTCCTTTCGGTACCAACGCCAGAGCCCGGCCCCGACGAAATCGTGATCCGGGTCGAAGCGACGCCGATCAACCCGTCGGACATCGCGCTGCTGCTCAGCCTGATCGACATGGATACTGCCAAGCAGGCCGGGACCGCCGACAGTCCGGTTTTCACTGCCAAAGTGCTCGAGCGCGCGATGCCTGCGCTCACCGCGCGCCTCGATCAATCCATGCCCGTCGGCAACGAAGGCGCCGGCACCGTGGTCAAGGCGGGATCGTCGCCCGCGGCGCAGGCGCTGCTGGGCAAGCTCGTCGCGGTCGCGAGCGGCTCGATGTATTCGCAGTACAGGGTGGCGAAGGCAGTCGAGGCGCTGGTCCTGCCCGCCGGGATCACTGCGACGCAAGCCGCTTCGTGTTTCGTGAATCCCTTGACGGCGCTGAGCATGGTGGAAGTCTTGCGCCGCGAAGGTCACAAGGCGCTCGTGCACACGGCGGCGGCCTCCAATCTCGGCCAGATGCTCAACAAGATCTGCCAGAAAGACGGCGTGAGCCTGGTGAACATCGTACGCAGCGCGGAGCAGGCGAACATTCTCAAGGAGATCGGCGCGAAGATCGTGCTCGACTCCACGTCACCGCGCTTCATGCCCGATCTCATCGAAGCCGTAGCCGCGACGGAGGCGACCCTCGCGTTCGATGCGATCGGCGGCGGCTCGCTCGCGAGCCAGATCCTCACCGCGATGGAAGCCGCAGCAGCCGCGCGCATGACAGCCTACAACCGCTACGGCTCGAACACGTTCAAGCAGGTATACATCTACGGCGCGCTCGACACGGGCAAGACCGAGCTCACGCGCACCTACGGCTTTGCCTGGTCGGTGAGCGGCTTCCTGCTCACGCCGTTCCTGCAGAAGATCGGCATGGCGGACGTCCTGCGGTTGCGGCAGCGAGTCGTCGCCGAGCTGACGACGACTTTCGCGAGTCACTACACGAAGGAAATTTCGCTGCGGGAGGTCCCGCTGCTGGACGTCGTGAAGGCGTACAACAAGCGCGCGACCGGCGAGAAGTACCTGATCATTCCGACTCGCTGATTGTCTTGCCGGCCGGCGCGCAGGCGCCGCCGGCACACTCCTTGTGTCGCTCGAACCAGCGACGCAGCAGCAACTGGTGGCGCAGGAAGTTCGACGGCCGTACGCCGTACGGCCCGTGATACTCGTCCGCCATGCGCACCAGCACTGTCGGCACGCCTCGCAACTTGAGCGCGCGATAGAAATCCTCCGCCTGCGGCATCGGCGTGTTCAGGTCGAGCTCGCCGGTCATGAGCATCGTCGGCGTCTTGACGTTGCCGACGTACATGATCGGCGAGCGCGCGAGATGCTCGCTTGGGTCTTCCCAGAACATCTTGCGATAGTTCCAGTAGAACGACGCGCCGTCGGTCATGCCGACGAACGACAGCTGGTTGGTCACTGCGCAGTTCGCCGAGGCCGCGGCGAAGCGGTCGGTGTGTCCGACGATCCACGCCGTGAGCTCGCCGCCGCCGCTGCAGCCATAGACGAACAGCTGCTTCTCATCGACGTAGCCGCGCGCCACGGCTGCATCGACGCCATGCATGAGGTCGTCGAAGTCCTTGCCGGGAGACGCGTGGTTGATGGCGTTGCCGAACGACGCGCCATAGCTGGTCGAGCCGCGCGGATTCAGGTACAGCACCACGTAGCCGTTCGCCGCGTGCTCCTGCATCGGATAGTCGAAGGCCTTGCGGAACAGCCAGTGCGGCCCGCCGTGGATGTTGAGAATCAGCGGATACTTGCGCTGGGGATCGAAGTCAGGCGGCTTGATGAGCCAGCCCTGGATCTGCAGGTCGTCGGTCGAGCGAAACCAGATCTCTTCCACTTCGCCGAGGCGCACGTCGCGCAGCAGCGCTTCGTTCACCGCGGTGATGCGTCGCGGCTTGGGCGAGCGCACGTCGAAGATCACCAGGTCGTTCGGCTGATGGTAGGTCGACAGCGTACCAACCGCCGTGCCGCGGCCGTTGACGTCCGTGACTGCAAGCGAGTGATCGCCCTCCGTGATCTGTTTCACCGCGCCGCTGCGCGAGGCGAAGTAGAGATTCGTGCTGCCGCGATCCGCGGCGACGAAGTAGAGACCGCTCGAATCCTTCGCCCACCAGTAGGTCTTCGGCTCCGAGCCGTACGGATGCGGATAGATCGAGCGATCGAGCGACGCCGTGATCGAGTGCGGATTCGAGCCGTCGATGCCGGCGACGTAGAGCTGCGTCGGGATGTAAGAGTCGTCGCTCCAGTCGTAACCGCCGTACGCGACCCAGCGGCCGTCGGGCGAAACCACGGGATTGAAGTCCGGGCCCTTGCGCGTCGTGAGCTGGCGCACCTTGCCGGTCGCGACGTCGATGGCGTGAACATCGGACTCGCGCCACGGATACTCCCACTGCTCCGGATTGAAAGTGCTGAAGACGATCTCGCGGCTGTCCGGCGTCCACGAAAGGTTGCCGACGAAGTCGGGCCCGCCGCCGAAATCATGATCGCCCTGCGTGAGCTGGCGCACCGCGCCGCCCGACGCTGGCACGGTAAAGACGTGCATGCGACCGTCGTCGAGAAAGCCGACCCCGTCGCGGCGAAACACCAGGCGCTCGATGATGCGCGGCTCCGCTGCCCACTTCGCCTGCGACGGCCGTCCCGGCAGATCGAATTGCCAGTCCTTGGTCACACGCGGCACGAGCATCGTGAAAGCAAGCGTCTTGCCGTCGGCTGACCACGCGAGATTGCCTGACCAGTTCGCGTCACGCACGAGCTGCAGCGGCGCCTCGCTGCTGTCGAGATCCCGGATGAAAATCGATTCGCTGCCGTCGTCGGCCGGCGCGACGTACGCGATGCGCCGACTGTCAGGCGCCCAGACGACACTGCCGCCTTTGCCGAGCGAACGCGCGCCGCTGCCGTCCGCATTGATGAGCCACATCGCAGACTGACGACGATCATTGACCTTGTCGACCGTGCGCAGCATGTAGACGACGCGCTTGCCATCCTGTGACAGGTGCGCGCCGCCGACATCTGCGAGATCGAGGTAACCTTCGAGCGGCAGCGGCCTGCCTGCTGCTTGAGCGCTGAAGCTTGTCAGGAGCAGTAACGCAATCAATGCACTCGCGATCAAGCGGTGGGACATGAGGAACCTCGGCGTTGGGGAGGCCGAGATCCCATCACATCTTCACGCTGTCGGGCAACAGTCAGCCGGGAATGTCATATTGTAACGATGCCCCAGTCCGACGTGCTGTTGACGCTGCTCGGCTTCGGCATGGTCGCCACCTTCATGGTGCTGATCATGCTGAAGAAGCTCACGCCGATCGTGGCGTTGACCGTCGTGCCGCTGGCGTTCGCGCTGGTCGCCGGGTTCGGCAGCGAAGCGCTGGGCGAGATGATGCTCAAGGGCATCGGCGTGCTCGCGCCGACCGGCGTGATGCTGATGTTCGCGATTCTCTACTTCGGCATCATGATCGACGCGGGCCTGTTCGATCCGGCCGTCAAGGCGATTCTGCGCATGGTCGGCGGCGATCCGCTGAAGATCGTCGTAGGCACGGCGATCCTGTCGGCGACGGTCTCGCTCGACGGCGACGGCTCGACGACGTACATGATCACGGTCGCCTCGATGCTGCCGCTGTATCGACGCCTGGGTCTCAACGTGCTGAAGCTCACCTGCGTCACGATCCTGGCCGGCGGCATCATGAATCTCACGCCGTGGGGCGGACCGCTGGCGCGCGCTGCCAGTGCATTGCACGTCGAGCCGGCGAACATTTTCGTGCCGATGATCCCGGTGCTTGTGTGCGGGCTCGTCGGCGTCTTCGCCGTGGCTTATTACCTCGGCCTCGGCGAGCGCCGGCGGTTGGGTGTCGTGGCGCTCGAGGTCGTATTCTTCGACGAAGTGCCCGCGGAGAGCGACGGACTGAAGCGACCGAAGCTCCTCTGGGTTAACTTTGCGCTTACGCTGGCGCTGATGACTGGTCTCGTGCTGCGCATTGCTCCGCTGCCGGTGCTGTTCCTGGTCGGGTTCTGCATCGCTCTGATCATCAATTACCCGGGAATCGCCCAGCAGCGCCAGCGCATCGCCGTCCACGGCCAGAATGTCGTCGCAGTGGTGTCCGTGATCTTCGCCGCCGGCGTGTTCACCGGGATCCTGACGGGCACGGGAATGGTCGATGCAATGTCGAAGAGCCTGCTGGCCGTCATTCCGCAAAGTTGGGGCCCGTATCTCGCGCCGATCACGGCGCTCGCCAGCCTGCCCTTCACGTTCTTCATCTCCAACGACGCGTTCTATTTCGGCGTGCTGCCGATCGTCAGCTCCGCTGCGCAAACGTATGGCATCAGCGGCGTCGAGATGGCGCGCGCGGCGCTGATCGGCCAGCCGGTTCACCTGCTGAGCCCGTTGGTTCCCTCGACTTATCTTCTGGTCGGACTGGCGGGCGTGGAATTCGGTGATCATCAGCGGTTCACGCTGCCGTGGGCGATTCTGATGTGCCTGGTGATGCTGGCAGCGGCGCTGATGCTGGGGATCTTTCCGTTCTCTGCGTAGAGGAGCGTTCCGATGAGAAGCTTCCTGATCGGTCTCGTCGCAGGCGTCGTGCTCGTTCCGCTCGTCTTCGTCGCGATGGGCTACCTGGGTCGATTCTCCGTTCCAGCCACTGCGCAGCAGCCGGCGTGGGAAGAGCAGTTCGCTCATCGCGCGCTGTCGGCTGCGCTCAGCCGTCAGGCGCGCGAAATGCGCAACCCGATCGTCGTGAGCGACGATGAATTGCTAGCTGGGATGAAGCTCTATATCAACAATTGCTCAGGGTGCCACGGTCGACCGGGAGAGCCGAGCGCGTGGGGAACCCGGAACTTCTATCCGCGCGTGCCGCAGCTCGCCGAGCATCCCAAGCACTTCGATCCCGGGACGATGTTCGTCATCGTCAAGCACGGCATTCGCTATTCCGGAATGGCAGCGTGGGACGGCCTGCTGCCGGACGAGGACCTCTGGCGGATCGTGACTTTCCTGAGCTCGCTGCACGAGCTGCCGCGGGCGGTCGATGCGAAGTGGAACGCGAAGGAATCGCCCCAGGCCTAGGCTCAGAACGAATACGCCGCGGCGATCAGCAAGCCGCCGATCAGAGCGCAATTGGTCTTCCAGGTGCTGAGGGCGCCGGCGCGCCCATCGCCTTCCTTGTTCCAGAAATCGAGAAACATGATCGAGGCCACGATCGTGAACAGCACCAGGCCGAGCGCGGCGCACGCCGGCCACAGTCCGAACATGAGCGCCAGGCCGCACACCGTTTGAAAGATCGACCCGATCACCAGCACGAAGCGCGCAGCAGGCACGCCGCGGGCAGTCATTCCCGCCGTGATCGGCGCAAGCGACGTGAAGTGATGGATACCGGCCCAGGCGAAGTACGCTCCGAGCAACAGACGACCAAGCAGCCACATGACTTCGGTAATATTGGCGGGCATGACAGAGGGCGAAGCAAACACTATCGCGCAGCAGCCTGCAAGCCAGAAGGAGCCTTCGGTGGAGAATCCTGACGTCCAACATCCCCACGCGCGCCACGGCGGCGGACTGCCGCGCTGGCTCGAGCTCGCGATCGCCATCACCGCGCTCACGACGTCCGTGAGCTCGATCATCATCGCCGTTCATCACGGCCAGACGATGGAGAAGCTGGTTCAGGCGAACTCCCTGCCCTACATGCAGGCAGGATTCAGCGACGCGCCGCTGGACGGCAGACAGATCCTGTCGCTCGATTTGCTCAATCGCGGTGTCGGCCCGGCGCACGAGAAGAGTCTGCACGTCAAGGTCGATGGGAAGTACGTGAGATCCGTGGACGAGCTGATTACGGCATCACTGACTCCGCAACAAGCAGCGGAGGTGCACAAAGCCCGCGAGGACCTGATCCTGAGGTTCGTCCAGAACAACGTGAAGCACCGGTTCGTCCCCGGCAACGAGTTGCAGATGGTGTTTCGTGTGGAGCGGACGCCGGAGAACGCACGGTTGTGGGATCTGGTGGATGACGCGCAGAAGCGCTGGTCCGTCTCGTTCTGTTATTGCTCGGTGTTCGACGAATGCTGGTTCGTCGCCAGCAAGTTCGCGGAGCCCGCGCCGGTGAAGGAATGCGTGCGCGACGAGCCGAACGAATTCACGCCGTGACGCCTGGCGCCAGAGTTCAGCAGCGAAGATTCGCGAACGGATCCAACGCCTGCGACTGACTCAAGGCTTGAAGTTGGAGACATTGCCTACCCGATACCAACTGCCTTCGCGACGCTCGTACAGTTCTATCCAAGCCGATTCAAACGCCAAAGGTTGGGAGCCGCCATCCTGTGTGGTCTGCACTCCCGCAGCACGGACTTGCACGATGACCCAGCCAAGGCTGCCATCGTCGGACACCCGCACGACGGGTGGAACAAGGTCGATGTACTCAGCGAAGCGAGTGGTTCCCAGGTACTGTTGGAAGCGTGCCCGACGGGCGTCGAGAGTTGGTTGCGTTATCTGACCACGGTTGGCAGAAATAAAGTCAGGCGCCTCCGATAGCAGAAGGAGATCGGCGTTTGACTCACGGTGAGCCCGCATGGCCTCCTCATGGAGGGCGAGCAATTTCGCTCGTGCTTCAAGCGGGGGCGCGATGGGCGTAGAGCTGCACGAGGCGAGAAGCACCGAGAGGGCCAGGATGGGCATCAAGATAGGGTGATTCACTTGCACCTCCATCAACGGTGGCCGCAGCTACCGTCTCACGGGATTTGCCCGGCCAGTCTGCTGCCCTAGCTGTTGGGCAAGCCCAATGAGAATTCCCTCGGGGCCCCGGATGTAGCAGAGCCGATACATGTCACCATACTGGACCACTTCGCCGACGAGCTGCGCGCCACGCTTGCCGAGCCGCACGAGCGTATCGTCAAGGTTCTCCACTGCGAACATGATGCGCAGGTAACCAAGAGCGTTTACTGGGGCGTTGCGATGGTCAGCAACTACAGGTGGCTCCAGAAATCGTGAAATCTCGAGCCGGCTGTGACCGTCCGGAGTGACCATCATGGCGATCTCGACGCGTTGCGTCCCAAGTCCGGTGATGCGCCCAGCCCATTCTCCTTCGACGAAAGCTCGTCCTTCCAGCCCGAGGCCCAGTTCGGTGAAGAACTCAATGGCGGAATCGAGGTCTTCCACCACGATGCCGACGTTGTCCATACGATTGACTGTCATACTGTCTCCTTGGCGTCTAGCGGCTTGTTGGCACTCTCAGTGCGTCTCGAAGCGCTTGGTTTGCAGGATGATCGTGGGCAAAGAGCGAGCGCGAGTTCACGGTTCATCATAGATCACCGTGGTCTGTCCGCGAGGGACTAGCCACTTGTCGAAAAGCCGAGGTATCAACTGCGGCTCGCGGTGAAACAGACCCACGCGAACCGCAAAGATCTTGTCGAACCTTTGCGCACCAGGATCGAACGTCAGGACATCGACAATACGAAACTCCGCCCTGCCCGCGTCGACATGCTCCTGGTTACGCCGGACGGCTGCTTCGATCATCTTCTTCGACTTGTCGATCGCAACCAAACGCCCCGCGCGCAAGCGAGCACACACGTAGCTTGCGGCAACACCGTGGCCGCAACCGACTTCGAGAACCTGATCATCTGGACGGATTCGCATCCCTTCGACAATTTGTCGCAGGCGCTCACTCATGGTGGTCCGAGATCGACGGCGAATGGCCCGCCTTCAATGTAACAACCACAAGTAAATGATCGATGCGGCGAAGCCCAATGCCGTGCGTACTGCGTGCAGCACGTTCCACTTCTCCAACAGTGAACGCGTTTCCGGTGACGTCAAATCGCGGCGAGGATCGAGAAGTTGACGGTTAGTGGGCATGACGACAACCAGGGTGAACGGCACGACCAGGCCAATCAGGAGGGCAGCTACAAACCAGAGAACATCGGCTCCCAGGAGCCACGCTCCGATGCCGGACACCAAACTCAGCATCGCCAATGGAGCCTGCAGTAGCGTCGCGCGCCTATAGCTGGGCGCCCATTGCAATGCAGCCATCCGAGTCTCCAAAGTCATGCGTGCGGGATGCTCTGCTACGTTGATGTACAAGGCAGCGCCAGCAAACAGCGTCGCAGTTAACGTGGCGATGAACTGGAGCGCTTGAAGCATTGGTTCGTGAGCCCGGTCAAGGTGCTGAGCTGTTGTCAGACGTTCCTGAGTACATAAGCCCCTGCGTTCCTGCCGGACGCGTACTCACTCGCCACCTGCTCGATGCTCTTGTCGTTAGTCTGAATGACGTGCTTCCGAAAGGAATCCTGGATGCCGTAGAACTGCTCATGCATTCGGATGACCAGATCTCGCGTTGCTGATGATTGAGACGTGCGAACCTGGGTGCGGGCCAGAACTACGTCCAGCGGAGCATGCAGCAGCACATACTGGATATCCGAAGCCATGGAGGTAATCAACGGTAGGAGCCAAGGCCCGATTACGCCATCCAGGTAGACATCGTATCCTCCAGCCGAATATTCGAGGGCTGCTGCAACGTACGCGCGGACGACGGTGGAATTCTGGCTACTTGCGTCGGGCAGCGATGGGTCTACTCGGTGGGCCACGAAGCGAAAGAACATATCCGATTCGATATGCACGCCTCTGGATCCATTCGCCGAAAGAAGTCTGGCGAGTGACGTCTTGCCACTGCCAGGCGTGCCGCTAATGATCGTGATCGCCATTGTCCAGGGCCACACCGAGTGAAGGTACACGCGCCCGCTTGTAAAACACAGCTCGATAAGCCAAGACGAGAAACGTGATATGCAAGGGGACCGATAGGACAAAGCTGCTCCAGAGCGAGCCACTCTCGCCGTTGCCCTTGTAAGCAACCATCCACCAGGAAAGGTAAAGGACGATAGACGCCAGAAACTGGAAGATGAGCCGTCTTGTGGCGTCCGAGCGGAGCAGCCAGGTGGCTACGACCAAGCTCGCGATACCCATCCAGCCAATGATCTTGCCCGCAACCCACCAGGAGTCGGTGCCGCCTATCACGAGCAGGGCGGCCATAGGAACTGCGCCGTGTCCAGCCACAACGAGCGCTATTGAATAGGAGATCAGAACAGCAGCGGCGGTCAGCATGGTGGTGCGCCTCTGGTTTCGCTTCAGACCAGCCTGCTCGAGGATACTGTTGAAGGTTCCTGGAGCCAAATCGTCAATATCAGTGGCGTGAAAAAGAAGCGGAATTTGCTCTCGAGCTCCATGTTCATCTGTTGCGTCCTTCAGGCCGAACGTTGGAGTTCAGCGGCAGGCAAAAGGAAAGGCGCGCAGCGGCCTTTTGGGCTGTCCGCTGCAAACACGGTTGGGCGCCACCGGGAACATTGATGAAGCGGGCGACGTTGGCAGGCATGTCAGTTGCTGCGTTGCTGAGGGTTACTCACGGAGGAACATGGCATGCATGATGACCACGCCGCGACGGTACGTCGACTTCTGCTTGATTGGGCCGCGGCTATCGCGGCGGGCGATCGGGCTGCAATCCTTGCTCACCATGACCGCGACTTGCTCATGTACGACTTCCCTTCGGTAGTTCGCGGAGTAGACGCATACAACGAGACGTGGGATTTCTTCTATGCGAACCCAAAGGGGCCGATTCAATTTTCGCCGCGCGACATTGAGATTACTGCGGGCGCAGAAGTTGCGTTCGCGACTTGCTTGATCCATTGCGACGGCACCTCGGCCGGCGCTCTTGATCTGCGTTTAACCATGGGCCTGGTTAATCGCAACGGCCAATGGACGGTGACGCATGAACACCACTCTGTGCCGACCACAGAGAAGCGGTTCCTTGGCCCGGAAGCCAAATAGAACCTGCGCCTTCTGATCGCAACAGCCTGATCAACGGTCTGAACCGTAGCCATTCATGCCCTTAAGCCCAACGCCGCGAATGAGCCGCGAGCAACGGCGCTTCGCCGTTGCGAGTCGGGACCAGCAGCTCGTTCTGTGCCACATCAACTCCGGCTAAAGAATGGCCCAGCTTTCGCTTCCAGCAACCGCACAAGTGCCGGGTCCATGAAGTCGAATTCGTCTGGGATGTCCAGGCAGATCACGCGCTTTGCTTTGAGATGCGCCTTGAACTTCCTGCTCAGTTTGTTCTGATGAGCACGTTCCATGACGAAGATGACGTCTGCCCATTCCAGCAGATCCGAAGAGACAGGTGATTCGGCTTCCGAATTGAGCCCGGCAGAGGCGACCTCGAATCCCGCGCGGTTTGAGAACACTTGCTCTGCAGTCGGACTGCGAAGTCGATTCTGACTGCATATGAATAGCACCCGCTTCATCCGTGACACCTACCGCCGCCCATGCCGCGAGCAACGACGCTTCGCGAAACCAGTGACTTGTTAGCGGGCATTCGCGCGGACCTCAAGCGCCTTGCCGAGCGCCAGCAGCTCGGAAAAGTACGCGTGCGCGTCGCCGCTAAGGCGAGGCATGACTCGTTCAAGGTCGGCACACACGTTCGCGACGGCGTCTGTCCGCTCCTGGTCCAGCGTCCCGTTTTCCACAAAGTAGGAAATGCAGCCGGCGAGAAAAGTATCGCAAGATGTCAAAGACACGCCAGCAACGTCTCTATCGGCACACTCGCGCGGGAACGCTCGAAAATAGTGAGCATTCCAAGCGCCCTCGATTTCTGCTCGACTCATCATAGGTGCACGCTAACGCCGCCTTGGCGCGATGTCGATTCGTACACATAGCGGGTGCTGAATTGCGCTTCGTCGACTCCCGCATCGCGTCCTCGTGATGCCAAAGCCAAAAAGTACACCTCAGGCGGAATTCAGGTCGTCTGTAGCAACCTTCCTCGAACACAAGGCCAAACGAACGCAGGCTCTCAAGTTCGACGGGACATCCCTATTCAACCACCTTGAGGTCATAGTACGCCTGATTGCTGCCCGGCCATTCGCAGCTCGACGGCACGGGCGACCCTTTCAACACAACGTCTACTGGGCCTTCGAAGTCGTCGACCTCTGCCGAAGCGAAGGCTCGGTAGCCGGCCTTCTCGACGCAAAAGCGCCACGCGTACCAAGCGGATCCATCGGGCAGTAGTATCTCCATCTGCCACCTGCTCTTCTTAGGCAATGACACCACACCTGCTGCATCGGTGTGATGAACGGCGAGCGTTGTCGATCGAGTACTCGGAAAGGGGTAGCGATACGTCGCAAAAGTAACGGACGCATCCTTGACTGGATGGCCACCCTCATCACGGACTCGCAGATCGAACTTCGGTTGCTGTGTCCGCAGAATCGGATAGCAGCCAGTGATACCGACCAGCGCCGCCACAACCACCAGCAGTTGCTTCATTGGACGCGCTTCCGCCGCGCGAGGGTTTCCGTCGCGTCGCTGCAAGCGCTTGTTAGCCAGCACTACCACACTCCGGGAATTAGTCTCTTTGTCCGCGATGCATAGGCGTCATACGCGCCCTTGAAGTGCTCTCGCATCAGTGCCTCCTCAGGGCCGAGTCGAAATGCGCAAAGGAGCACCATCGCCACGGCGTACGCCGGACCAGCAATCCAATTGGGGATGACGATCGCCTGGCCCAGTCCGTAAAGCAGGAATGCGCTGTACATTGGATGGCGAACGCGCCCGTAGACTCCATCCGTCACGAGGCGGTGCGCTTCACGGATCTCGAGCGTCACTGACCAATTGGTGCCCAGGTCGGAGTGCGAGCGATAAAACAACCAGAGGCCGAGCGCCAGGAAGAGACTGCCCGCCAGGAATGGCGCCGGGTACAGCTGGAACTCCGCGAAAGCGAACCATGGTGTTGCAATCCACAAAATGGGGATGAGGAACGCGATCCAGGCGATCGCGAGTAGAACGATTTCCAAGGATCCTTTTCTACTCTGTACAACCCTAGTCGTCCGGCTCCGCCGGCCATGCGGCGCTCGGATTGCCAGCATGGCAACGATGCCAACGAGAATGACTGCCTTCGCAAACCACGGATTCATTGCGTTACCCCGCCCCCCGCATCACATGGCGTGTCTGGCTAACGCCGCCCATCAGGCGCGTGCGTCCTCGCACGTCGCCTACGTTGGCATGTTAGCCGCGGCATAGACGGCCCGCACAAACTCCTCCGCCGACCAGTCCTTCCGATCGGAAACCTGCCCATCTCCAAGCTCGATCAGCCTCAACACACCATCGCTGCGTCTGGCAACATCGACCGAGAAGAAAGGGCTGACGACTTGTGAAGCGCAAGCGTGAACAATGTCCGGGATGTCAGTACCGAGTCCAAGTGGATGGTTACGAAAAACGAAGTATCTTCGCTCCGACGCTGTCTCATACTCTTCCTTCCGTCGAACGCACACCCCACCCTCAACTACGCCACGATACTTCTTCATCAGAGAAATAACGCCGGCGATGTCCTCGGGTCGTGATACGAGAGATCCTCCGGCCGTGCTCAGTGACTTGACGTAGTCCTTAACGAAGTAGCCCGGCCAATTGCGGCCCGCGAGCTCACTAGCGAAATCGGCCTCTTCCTTCAAGACGACGGTCTCAGCCGTGAACTCGGAGAGAAGTGGATACCACTCGGGTAGATGATGGCTTGCTTTGTACTGCGCAACGGAGGTGAATGCTTGCGCCGACCTTGCTTCCAATGCGCGCACGAGATTCTCAAAGCGTGGTACTGAAAGCATCCATCCTCTATAGAGTACGACGTCGCCAGCTTGCAGGCTCGGTCTTGGCTTGAAGTCGCTGCGCTCGAAATCCTCAAATGAGAACAGCGACACATCGAAGCCAACCGAACGAGCCGCCTCATATTCCTCAAGGTAGGTATCGTCAGCTACCTTGAGATTTATCGGATTGCTTGGGTACAGCAGCCGCATGACATGTTCCGGCTAACGCCGCGGCTCAGACGCCGCCGACCAACGGGTGGGAACACAAGTGCATTGCACTTGTGCGGTCGTTTTGGAGCCGCTTGTTAGCGAGCACTGTGCGTCCCCTGCGGACTTACCAACCACCACAGAATCGACGCCTGCACAGCGCCGCACACCGTGAGAAATGCTATCTGAACGAACGGAGCGTCAAAGAAAGATGGCGCCACGGGGTAGAGCACCTCGCCCGTCAGTGACAGGGGAACCGTCACGCAGGCAAGGACAAACGACGGGAGCAAATGCTCTGCCTGCTGGTGCCGCAAATAGATCTCCGTGATCAATGCATACAGCACTGCCAGAAGCACAATGCCCGCGTAAACACCAGCGAGAATTCGACCGGCGTATTTCATGTTGCCGTTCGGTAACGACGCCGTTAACCCGCCGCGCGCGTTTTCGTGCGCGGTCGGGTTGAATGGATTGTTAGAGCCAGCTTACCCAGGAAGCGCGGCAAATGAGGATCGCTTCGGGATACCGGTGCTTCACTGAAATGGAACCACCGAACCCAATGGAACTCATCCGCATCGAACCTGAGTGGCACACCTCGATCTGCGTCGATGACATACCAGAGGGACACATCGGTATGGCCCGCCGTGGCCCCAACCGTTTCAGTTGAAGTCAGCATCAATGGCGTCCCGAGCGCATCGGCGAGTTCGAGCCCGAGTTCCTCTCGCAACTCACGCGCCACTGTTACTCGCGGATGTTCACCGGGTTCGACATGGCCACCGGTTGGCAGCCAAAGTTGAGCATTCTTGTGGTCCACCAGCAGAACATGGTCATGGTCTACAAGCACAAAGTACGACACGAGATGCTTCGGCGGCGTCGCCGGCTTTTGGACCCGGCACAACTCAGCCCCGGAGTCGATCCAAGCTAGCGCATCTTCGCAATGCGCGCGCTCAAGCCTGTCGAAGGGGTCGATTGAAGCAACTTCTTCTCGTATGGCACTGCGCATGTCTTCTGCTGGCTCTAACGCCGCGAATTAGTCGCGAGCAAACGGCATTGCCCTTTGCGAGTCGGGCGACCGAAGGGAGCGAACTCGATTCGCTTGTTGACGGGCAAGCGAGCGGATGCGCTCATCCGGCGATTCGCCACGAGCGGGCAACCAGTATTTGATGGCTGGCAAGAGGGCCATACCGCACGGCCCCCCCCCACAACAAGCCGAGAAGGATCTTGCCCATGTGACCTCTAACGCCGCCTCATTTGAATGCGAACGGTTGGACCGTCCAGCCAAATCTCTTTCCCATCGGTGCTTGATGCGCTGAAATCTGCGACGGCCTCCTCGACCCTTGCTAAGAAAGCCGCAACATCTCGGTCGAGTCCATGGCACGATTGCTCGCCCATTGTCCATCGCGCTATCTCAAGATGTATCGGCTTGCCTTGATCGAACGCCTTCGGAGCTTGGTCGTTGATTTGAGTCCGGAGAAAGGTGGTGCCTCTCAGATAGGTCAGTGTTTTCTCAGTGGCCTTGGCATCGATGAGCATCGCAGAACCCACCTGCTCGTGAATGACCGCGATTTGCTCAGATGACGCTCGCGCGAGGATGAGCTTGGAAAGGAAATCGGAGCTGAGCGCGCGTCCGATGTCTGCCGTTTCGGCATGACACAGACCAGACAATAGTGTTGCGGCCGAAATCACGCTCTTGCTTGCGCTCTTCATGACTTCTGACGCTCGGGTTCAGCGGCGGGCCGCGCAGCGGACCGTCCGCTGCAACCCGTTGTTAGCCGCGCGCGCGCCGGTAGTGCATAGCGACTGCGCCGTTGCGGAGCGGCGCCGACGAGACCAGCTCGAGCCGTCGCGTGCTGGGTAGCCCGCTCTGGTAAAGGGTCGGGCCGTGACCGGCGATCCTGGGGTGGACCAGGAACTTGTACTCGTCGATCAGATCCAGCCGGTCCAGCTCGGTCGCGAGCTTGCCGCTACCGAGGAGCACGCCGGCAGGGATCGCATCCTTGAGTTTCTGCACGCTCGTGCGCAAGTCGCCGGCGATGTGGTGGCTGTTGGTCCACTGGAAGTCCGTTCGTGTCGACGACACCACGTACTTCGGCTTGGCCTCCAGCTTGACCGCCCACTCGCGCATCGCCGGCCGCGCCTCCTCGTCACCGCGAGCGACCGCCGGCCAGTAGCCCTCCATCATCTCGTAGGTGACGCGGCCCCACAGCATCGCCCCGCCCTCGT
>Ga0209382_10000096_pt1 | contig 126021 bp, 116 predicted proteins | sample SoiMetdeltSBSDD5_FD_187599 | JGI IMG/M metagenome (GOLD analysis project Ga0209382, IMG submission 187599) | Bulk soil microbial communities from a Populus tree surrounding site in Tennessee, USA - Soil MetaG P. deltoides SBSDD5 (SPAdes) (version 2) | ecosystem: Environmental > Terrestrial >... | reverse complement strand
CCGCTGAGATCTTCGACCAGAACCGACAAGGCCGACTCGCACTGGTCTCCTGCGACGACTGGACCGGCACCGACTACCTGAGCAACGTCGTCGTCATCGCCCGACCAACGCGTTGAACCTCCACGCGGTTGGACGTCTCCCTCGGATCCGCGACATCGGCCGGAGGGTTGGTCGCGTTGCTCAGCCTGGCCTGGCGCTTGGGTACGCCCCCCGGGCCGTTCTCGGGTGCAGTCCGGGGGGCGTCACTCTCATACCGCTAACGAAGGCTCAAGTGTTACGCATGGAGACTCGGGCTACGCGAATGATCACCCGCGACCGGCAGTTCTAACCGCTCGAGTCCTATTTGGCGAAGTGGGTCTTCGGGCGCTCGAGCAGTTGATCGTCGAGGTGGATGTCGACGTTCTCGTTGTAGAAGGCGACCAGGCCCGCGATCGGTTGCAGCGCAGCGGTCGGGAAGTCGTACGCCCAGGCCAGATCGGCGTGGAAGGCTTCGCCGACCTTGACCGACCAGTAGCCGGTGGTCGTGCCCTTGTACGGGCAGGCCGTGACCGTGTCGCTCGGGATGAGGTGGGCGAAGTCAACATCGGTCCGGTTCAGGTAGTAGCGCGTCGGCAGCCCGGTCTCGAACAGCAGCACCGGTGAGTTTGACTCGGCGAGCACGACCCCATCCAGCTCGATGCGTATCCTCCGCGTCGAGCGGAGCGCGTCCACACGCACGTACGGATCGCGGGGATGGACGAAGACCTGCTCGTCCTCCTCGAACCAGGCGTCCAGGGCGTTCCACTCAAACCGGACGGTGTCTGCGAGTGCGTCCACCGTGGATTCGGTCAACAAGCGGGCGCCGCCGCGGCGGTATGTGTCGCCGACTCGGATCCCGTGGACCTGAGCCTTGCCCCGCCGGGTCTGCTGGACCTGCTCCTCGTCGATGAGAGCATCGGCCCGTACATCGGAGAGCGGAATGTAGTACTGCGGATACCTGGGTGTCTCCCACACGTACAGCGCGCGGGTCGTATCGATGATCGTTTGGCCGGCCAGAACGGCGCGGATCCGCCGGGGAACCGGCTCGACGTGATTGGACTGCACGATTGCGGCCGGGTAGTCACTCATGTCCAGTGTCAACGCCGAAGCCCGAGATCTTAGTTCCGGATCTGGCGACCGCAGCATCTCGATTGCCCTCGGACGAGCCAATCCGAGCCGGGCCTCGGTGGCGTGGCGGACCGATGGCTCTCCACGACCGGTGCCGTACTGGCCGCGGTGATTGAGCACGGCGGTGAGCGCCCTCGGAGTGTGGTGGGCGGACCCGGTAGCAGCCCTTGTGATCGCGGCCTGTGCGCTTGCCCTCGCCATAACGCTTGTGCGGCAGTAGCATCATGTCCGCCCAAGCATCGATCCACGCGCTGCCTGGAACGGGCGTTGGCCCCGAACCATTGCTTGCCGTGTAGGTTCGAGGCCAACGCTTGATCCCGGGACCTGTGCGTTAGGGGCGCTCGGGTCGCATGAATCGGGATCTCTCTACCGTCTTACCTTTCGTCCGGTCGCTGGCCAAGGGGCTAAGGTCACGTTCCGGTGGAAGTCGGACCTGCTCGGCGAGCGGTGATGAGATGCCGGGTTGAGTGAGCCAGGAACGGTCCGTCCCGTCGTAGAAGGCCATCGAGTTCTAGGAGTTTGTCGCGATACTCGTCGACGGAGAAGTCAGGGACCCACCACACGCACTTTCGCAGGATCCAGACGACCGCGCCGACATCGAAGAACTCCATACGACACAGCGCGGTCTGAAGGTCGGTCACCGTGAGGCCGGCGCTTTCGGCCGCTGCGATCTCGCGGGACGGATCCCGAGCCGATCGGTGTTTGGGTTGCGGACCAATGAAGAACTCGATCAACTCGAACGCGGACGCCGGGCCGACGTGCTGGGCGAAGTAGTGGCCGCCCGGTTGGAGGACGCGGTGTATCTCCGTCCAGGGAGGGCTCACCGGATGACGCGCGGTCACCAGCTCAAATGATCCGTCCGCGAAGGGCAGACGATCGTCGCCGCTGGTTTCGTGGATCTCGACGCCTCTGGGTGCGAGGAGCTCGCGTGCCCGTTGGGCGTTGGGCGGCCACGACTCAGTGACGCACATCCGCTCCGGCAGCATCGCTGCCTCGGCGAGCACTTCGCCTCCGCCGGTGTCGATATCGAGTGCCGATCGAACCGTTGCCAGGCGTTCGACGAGCAGACGGGCGTAGCCCCATGGCGGTCGTTCCTCGGTCGCGCGCCCGTCGAGCCAGTGGAAGTCCCAACCGGTCACATCGGCTGACTCAGCTTCGCTCACCAGTTCATCGAACGACTGCATGCCCCATCTTGCTCACAAACACGGGCGATGCGGCACGCCCCTTCGACGACGGGCCGGTCCGATCGTACTGCCCAGCCGGCTCGGCCGAGCCGGCTGGGCAGGTCCACGTCGGCTACGAACGCGTCAGCGCTGAGGTAACAGCGCACACAGTCGTGGTTGGGCCCCTAAGCGCGTAGTGGAGCGCAGAGATCGCGGGTCGTGCCGGAGGACGAGAGGATCGTCGTGACCCCGTCCGCGCTCTGGCTGAACACCAGCCGACCCGGGTACAGGGTGGTCGAGGGTCCGCCTGGGTCGGTGGGGAACAGGAAAAGGATGCTGGGTCCGGCGACCGTGAAGATGGTCGAGCCATTGGGGCCAGGCTTCGCACTCACCAACGCTCCGGCGGTGCGAACCTTGGTCGTCCTCCCCGTCGTCTCGTTTTCGAGCGTGAACGTTCTAGAACCGGCGGCCAACACCGCGCGGGGGCCGACCTGGACGGGATTCCCGTGACTATCCCCGAACGTGACACCTACGTCGAACCCTTGGCATGAAGGAAAGACGAAATCTTGAGCGTCCGCCGGGAGCGCGGTCGCTCCAACCGCGAGGGCCGTGACGGCGACACAAGTGGCAGCTCGCCGGAGGGTAGTTCTTAGGGATAGTTTGGCGCTGTTCTCGGTGAGAGCACCTGCGTGTCGAAATGCTTGAGTTTCGGTCATGATGGCCACCAATCCTGGGCGTGCATGGGCACACACCCCATCGCAGGATCCGGGCTCAGGCCAGGAAGCCGGACCCATCTCCACCCCCGGCTAAAACTCTGCCCAGGTTCAAGTGGGAGGACATTGGGCTCCTGGGCGCCGACTCTGATGCCTGTTTACCGTACGCATACGGGTAGTGACAGGGTCACAGGTCCTGAATCGGTTCGGACGGCCGTCCAGAGTGACGCTGATGCGACTGCCCTAATGGCTAACAACTGTGTGCCCTCTCACGAGGAGCGGATCGGTACGGGTTCTCTTCTTGTGGGCATCTCTGTTAAAACGTCGGGAAGTCATTAGACGGCTGGTAATTTGCAGGGCCGCTTTACGTTTTAGTTCGGGATTTACGACTCGCGGACATCGTCCGCGAAAGTGCGGACCTTTGGCTCTACCGGGTTGACCGACGGGTGCGCACACGGTTGGAACGTTCGCGGAGCGCGCGGTCGAGTCAGCTCGGCCCGCCTTCACGAAGGGAGCACATCATGAGAGCACACCGATGTGTGATTGCGATCGCGGCGGCCGGCCTGCTGGCTGGGCTGGCGTTAGCACCGGCACGGTCCGCGACCGGTCCGGAGGGCCGCGACCCCGGGACTCCGCATGCATCAGGCGGCAATCGATCCGAGCAGCACATCGTGTGGTCACAGTTCGTCGACCTCGACTTCAGCGGCGCCCGAATCATGATCAGCGACATCCATGGTCACCACACACGCCAGCTGACGCATCCTCGCCACGGCGTGACGGACACCAACCCGGAGATCTCCCCGAACGGACGACGCGTGGTGTTCGAGCGCGACCTTCCGAAGAAATCCCATGTCGTGGTCATCGGTATCCACGGCGGGCATCGGCAGGTGCTGCCCGGATGCAACCGCAAGTGCTTGGGTGACAGCCTGCCGAGCTGGACACCGGACGGCCGCCACCTGCTCGTCCAGCGGGCCTTCGGTCCCATCGTCAACGACAGCGCCTCGTCGGCGCGGCTGTGGAAGACAGACCTCGACGGGAAGCACTTCGTCCCGGTGTCCAAGCAAAGGATGGACGGCAGGTTCGAAGACTTCAACGCATCCTTCGCTCCGGCCGGCTACATCGTGTTCGCCCGATTGAGCCTCGCGCGCGATCAGAACGCGATCTTCCGGATGAACCGCGACGGCTCGCACGTGTGCCGCCTCACCCCGTGGAAACTGAACGCCGACACGCCCGACGTCTCACCCGCCGCCAAGGGACCGACCAAGAACCGCGCAGTCTTCGAGACGTACGGACACAATGGTCCTCCGGCCGGCTTGGCGTCAGCCGTCGCCACCGTCGAAGCGACCTGCGGCGGTGATCACCACATCCGCTATCTGACATCGCCACACAGCGTGCCGGTCTGGCACTTCAACCCGGGGTGGTCGCCGCACGCCACCCATCTAGTGTTCGTCAGGTTCAAGTCCGTCAAGGGCGATCCCATCTTGCACGGCGACATCGTGACGAGCGGTCGGAATGGCAAACACCGCGAGGTCATCACCCACTCGCCATTGTTCGACTTCCGCCCGGACTGGGGCGTCGCTCCGAAATAGGCGTTCGACGCGAGAACGACTAGGGCGGGAAGTCCCAATCTCTTGGGAGATGTCGCCGAGTAACGCCGGTGCGAACGTCGTCGGTAGGTCCCAATGGCGAGCACTGATGTATTTGGATGAGGCCGGGACCTTAGCTGTGACATCGGGCCCTCTGACCCATGCATTAACACACCCGAATAGACCTATCGTCCATTCACGAGTGCGCTTGCGAGTCGAGCCGATTCGGCCATTCGAGGGAGCAGGCGCCGGAGGCGGTGGCCCACTGCGCCATCCGCCGTGGGGAGGCGTCATAGCGGCGCGGAAGGAGAACCTCCATGAGCATGCGCACGATACGTTTCGCGGTCGCGGCGGTTGGCGCGACCCTTGGTGTGGTTGCAGCGGTCGGCCCAGCTGTCGCCGCCGGCCCGAACTCATTCACGCTGCACCTTGACTGCGACAACGGCAAGTCGTACGACATCTTCGTCAACGACCCCCACACGGTCGCCGCACACGTCGAGGGCTCGAACGCGATTGCCGTGCTGAAGGGCGGCAACGGCACCGGCGTCCCAGCGTTCCTCCCCGGCGGACCGCAGGCAGACCGGATCGTGAACTGTGACACCGGCATCCCGGGATTCACCGCCATCGTCTTGTTCACGCCCGCGAACGGGCACTGACCCAGTCTCCGCACCGTGGGATCCAGTCAACTGTCTGTTGATCGCGGTGCGGCTCGTCGTAGCCCCCGTGCGTCGTCAAGGCTCTGTGGGGACGATCGGTTGACAGCGGCGTATGGCCGCCTCGGTGACCCTACGAGGTCTGAGATGACGCGCAACACTCGATCACATCCAGAAGGACGACCGCGCAGCGCGTACGTACCCGGGCGGTCGAGATAGCGAGATCACCCTCGACCGAGCGACATGCGAAGCGTTTTGTCGACGGGGTTGTGGCGAAGGTTTCGACGCCGATGTAGGTGTCGAGGGGATCCAACTGGCCGCCATCGAGGTATGCGGTGTCCACGCCGTCGCCACCGACGATGGTGCCCGCCTCGCCGTCTGGCGCGATGTAGAAGCTGTCGGTGCCATCCTGGCCATCGGAGTTGTCCTTACCCGGGCCAGGTGTCAGTTCATCCTCGCCTTTGCCGCCATAGATGCCGTCGTCCGAGCGACCGTCGTACAGGGTGTCGTTGCCCGGACCTCCGTACGCGGTGTCGTCACCACGTCTCGACGGTGTCGTCGTCGTCCTGGCCACACAGGAAGTCGACTCCGCGGTCGCCGCGAAGCCGTGCGTTGGGCTGCCCCGAGCAGCAAACACATCCACCAGCGACGCGAGCGAGCCCGGCGGCCGAAGGAACTGCCTGCCTGCGGGAACGCCGAGTCCAGCGTTCAGCCGACAACCCAGACCGGACTGGGAATGTCGAATGCGCTTACGGGCTGCTGATCCTGGCGCTTCCGAGGATTCTGTGCTCGTGGGAACCTCGACTCGAGGCTGGGGCGTCTTCCGGTCGAGGGTGTAGGTGTTCGATTGGGGATCGATGGCTAGGGACGACGACGACATCTCGGCGTTCGTGGAGTCTCGTTGGGGACGGCTGGTTCGGTCGGCTGTGCTCTTGGGCTGCTCGAGCAGCGAGGCGGAGGACGTTGTTCAGTCAGCGCTGATTCGGTGTGTGGTGCATTGGCCCAAGGTCCGGAGCGCAGATGATCCTGATGCCTATGTGCACCGAATCCTGATCAATACCTTCACCTCGGCGCGGCGTCGGAGATGGTTGCGAGAGCACGCGGTGGCTGTCGTTCCGGAGAACGCCTCGCCGGATCAGATCGGCGAGGTTGATGTGGCTGACGCGGTGGTACGGGCGCTCCGTCGGCTGGGGGTGGATCAGAGGACGGCTGTTGTATTGCGCTACTACTCGGGTCTCAGCGAGCGCCAGATGGCCAGCGTCCTCGGCGTCGCTCCTGGCACGGTGAAGAGCCGTCTCGCGCGGGGCCTTCGAGCGTTGTCCGAGGATCCGCAGCTGGTAGAACTGCGAGGAAATCCATGACCGACCGACAGCTCAGCGACATCCTGGACGATGCCGGTTCGCGAATCTCGGTGAGCCCGGCTCCACTTCCGGTCATCCTTGCCGAAGCGGCGCATCGTCGGCGACTGCGAGCCGCCAGTTGGTTCGGCGCGATGACGGTCGCGGTGGTGCTCATCATCGTGGCCGGGGCAGTCTGGCTGCCCGGGTCGACCGGCGGCAGCGCGCCGCCGCCTGGCGACGGCCGTCCCCCGGTCGCAGGCGGAGACAGTCGCACAAAGGAAGTGGAGGTGTCGCGGGCCGAGGTGGAGCGCCGCTGCACGATTGTCTGGCGGAATCTCTACGGCGCCGACCTGCTCCCGGTCGAGTTGCGCAAGGACGATACCGGCCCGTGGTTCGAAGGCGATGCGGTTGAGATCGCGAACTGGTGGGATGTTGCGGTCTGGGACAAGCTCGAATATGGCGGCCAAGGTGAGCCGCTGAATGGAATCGACTGTGTCGTTCCACAGGCAGGCCTCGAGGACACGACCGGCACCATCGATGTTCCGCTGCCGACCGCCGACGACCAGGCCGGCATCCGCGCGGCCTGCGGCCGGTGGCTCGGCTGGGACTTCTCCGACTGGCAGGTCATCGCCGCCGACAGCAGCGACACCAGGCTGGCGGCGGTGCTCGGCTCGTCCGACGGGTACGTGACGAACTGCCGACTCGACGAGGGGTATGTCGCTCCGAGCGGACACCTGGACCTGGCCGACCACGGCACCGACCCCGACCGCGCGTACACCCCCAACGTTGAAATCACTCCCGCGTCGATGCACCCGAATGACGGCCTGCCTACACGCGACTACGAGATCATTCCGTACTTCTGTCGGCGAGATCCACCCGGCCGGTGGGTGGCTGACTGCCTGGGCACGGGCTATGTGTTCGGCCCTGAACCGGCCGCGCGGATCGTGATCACCGACGTCACGGGCACTGCGCATGAGATTCCAGTGATCGACCGCTGGTTCGCCTTTGCAGGAACGGTCACGAATGAAGCCGGCACCGACCACTCCCACGGAGGACTGCACCTCACCGTGTACGCAGCAGATGGAACCACCCTCGCGGACTACGACGAGTCCGACATGCCACTTAGCACCTGACGCCCACAAGAGCACGTCTCGGCTATGACTGCGGCTTCTCCACGACGAAGGCGAACTTGCGTACCCGCCCAGCTCGGAGCCATTCGCTCCAGCGCCGATGGGTGACCAGCAGTTCATCCAAGGCGTGCCTGCCGAGACTCGCCGTGATATCCGAGGAGTCGGCCGCGAACGCGTCGGCCAATGAATCGACCACGTCCCGGTGGGATCCACTGACGTCGTCCTGCCATCGCACGTGTAGCCCGACTCGCGCCAAGCTGGAGAGCATGTCGGGCAGCGGAACGGGCCACACCGTGTCGGGGTGGGGGATGCTTGCTCTCTCCGCGTCCGTCAGGGGCTGGCCCTCCTCCATCGTGAAGGCGAACCGCCCTCCTGCCTTCAGGGCCATGGCAATCTCATCCAGCAGGGTCTCCTTGTCGGGAAAGGCGAGCATGGTCTCGAGCAGCAGTACGACGTCGAACGGACCGGTCGGGACCGGCGGGATCCGCGAGACCTCGAAGCGACAGTCGAGGGAGCCGGCATGCCGACGTGCGACCGCGATCGCACGAGTGCTGGCGTCGACCCCCAGATAGGTGCATCCAAGTTCCCGGGTGAGGAACCGTCCGGGGCCGGCGATTCCGCAGCAGAGGTCAAGCACCGAGACCTCGGGACCAATACCCGCCTTGACGGCCAGGGACAGGATCTCTGATGCGCACATGAAGCCTTCCTGACCGACGAACTCGCCGGGTGCGTACGCCGACAGCCTTGCCGGCCGCAAGGCCCGGTCGAAACGGGCACGCTCGTTCGGCTTGATGCTGGCTCCGTGGGAAGACCCGTTCGTGTCATGGCTCGTTCGGGTCCTGTTCGCGGCGGTGGAAGTGTCGGCCGCGCCCTGATCGGCGGCGGTCACCGGCTGTACGCCGCGAGGAAGCGGTCGCGGAAGGCGTCCATGGGCCAGACCGGCCCATTCGGGTTCGGCCTCAGGCCGTCCTGCCAGCCCCATCCAGAGATTCGGTCGATGATGGCCGGATCGTGTGCGATGACCGTGATGGGCACGTCGTGACTCGCGCCTTGACCGCTCACGATCGGGGCAGGCTGATGGTCGCCGAGGAGGATGAGCACCGTGTTGTCGTTGCCGTACCTTTCCACGAAGGAGACGACGGCGCGCAGGCAGTACTCGATGGATTGTGCGTATGCGGCTTTGACGTCATCCGGGTCCCGCCATACCTCGTCCGCGGTTTTGGCGTGGTCACGGATGCGATAGAAGATCGAGCCGTCGCCGAGGTGGTTCCAGGGGATCATGTGGGGGAGTGGTGCCCACGGCGCATGGCTCGAGGCGAGGTCGACCTGCGCCATCAAGGGAGCGCGGTCCCGGCTCGCGAGCTCACGGCGCTGAAACTCCGACAGCGCGTACTGATCCGGCATGTCGGCGACGCCGAACTCCGGACCGTGATAGCCGAAGTCCGACTTGTCGTATATCCTGTCGAGCTTGTAGAACGCCTCTCCCTCCGGCCAGTCCGAGTTGTTCGTCGGCATGATTCCGACGGTTCGCCAGCCCTCCCGGCTGAAGATTCCGCTGAGGGTCGTCCGGTCGCTGTCGAGCAGCCGATTGAACAGCAGCTGGTTGTCGATCCACACACCCGACTGCAGCGTGGAATGGGCCAGCCAGCTGACGCCCCCGAACGTCGGTGAGGTGAGATAGGCGCTCCGCGAGGAGAATCCGGCCGCACGCAAGCGACGTGTGCCGGCGTCGATCGTGGGCCTGACCTGCGCCGCGACCGGCGTGCCTTCCAGCGCGGTACGACCGTAGCTCTCGACGAAGACGACGAGCACGTCCTTGCCCCGCAGTCCGCCGAGCAGGTCGGTTCGGTCGCGGTAGTGGTCATCTGCCATCGCCGCATCGAACCGCTGGAGTTCTTGTACGTCGGCAGCGATCCCGCGCACCTTGCCGACGACCAGGCTGCCCGCGTCCTCCGAGGCCAGCGGCTCCGCCGACCCGACGTGGAGCCCGGACGCTGCAGCGGCGATCCAGATCACAGCGAGCCCGGCGAGGGTGCGCACCGACCAGTCGCGATGGCGGTCCGCGAGTCCGGTAACCCGCACCACCGCGAGCGGCATGCAGACGAGGACGGCGAGGACGAGCACCCCGGCCGAGATGGCCGCGATGGTGGCGCCGGCCGTACCGATCGACTCGCGGACGACGTCAAAGGCAGGCGTGAAGTAGAAGTCCTGGTCCGTCACCACGCTGTACGGGCGGTCGAGAGCTGCGTAGAACCCGACGTCGAGAAGTTTCCAGACGGTCAACAGGCCAAGAAGCACACCCAGCACTGCTGCGGTGATTCGCCGCGGCCGGCGCGGGAGGACGAGGGCCAGGCCGAGCAGCACCAGCCCCTCGATCGGGATCCGAACGAACGCACCGAGCGTCATGTCATCGGCGCGGTTCGGCGCGACGAGCGCGAACCACACCAGCAGCACGGCCACGAGACTGGTCGCTGCGGCCACCTCTCGTCGTCCGGGCCGGCCGGTGGCTACGGTCGGCACCGCGTGGCGATGACGCCACAACCACCAGACATCCCGTCCGAACGACTCGGCCAACAGCGCCAACGCGGCGATCAGCGCGGCTTCGATTACCCAAGGAGGCAGGAGATCGGCCGCCGCGACGGTGAGCACGATGCCTTGGACCGCGGTCACCACCCTGCGCCAGTAGCGCGGCGGCAGCTGTCGGCGCAGCCAGGGGACGGCCCAGCCCGCGACGGCGAAGGCGTAGCGCATGCCGCCGATCGCAAGCACCCACCAGCCGACGTCGCGAGCGACGTACACGCTCAGCACCAGCATCAGGAACGCGTCGACCTCGCCGTCGAACCGCGCGCCGAAGGTCGACGTCGTGCGCGTGTGTCTCGCGATCCGGCCATCGACCGCGTCGAGTACGAGTGCGACGACCGCGAGCGTCACCAGGGTCGCGACGGCGGGCGGCTGTACGAACGAATCCGCCGTCAGCGCCGCCACGCCACAGGCGAGCGTGGCCCGGGAGAGGGTGACCAGATCCGCCGGTCCCAGCGTGGTAACTCCGTTTCGTGCCATTCCGGCGGCCACCGACGTATTCAGAACAACACCACACGCGAGTCCTACGACCCAGCCGAGACCGCCGAGGCCGACGGTCATCCCGAGCGTGGCGAGCAGGGCAACCAGCGCTGTCATACCGACGGCCGGCCCGCTTCGCGTCCCGAGCATCGCACCTCCCTCGCTATGGCTACAGCAACGGTACGTACGTTGCTAGTGTTCGGATTTCCGAAAGCGGGGAGAGCTGCCGATGCGTACTGAGGCCTTGGCGTTCTGGGTGCGCGAGCCCGGAGCGGGCGAGATCCGGCCGGTGCGGCTGCCGGAGCCCGGTACGGACGACGTCGTGGTTCGCACGTTGTGCTCCGGGATCAGCCGCGGCACCGAGACCCTGGTGTTTCGCGGAGAGGTCCCGAAGAGCCAGTACGGCGTGATGCGGGCGCCGTTCCAGGACGGAGAGTTCCCGGGGCCGGTCAAGTACGGCTACCTCAATGTGGGCGTGGTGGAGCACGGCCCCCGGGACTTGCTCGATCGCACCGTCTTCTGCCTGTACCCGCACCAGACCGCGTACGTGGTGCCGGCCGCGGACGTGCTTCCAGTGCCCGACCGGGTGCCGCCGGAGCGGGCGGTGCTCGCCGGAGCAGTGGAGACGGCCGTCAACGCGCTGTGGGACGCCGCACCACTCGTCGGTGATCGGATCACCGTCGTCGGTGCCGGAATGATCGGCTGCTGCGTCGCGCGCCTGCTGACCCGGTTCCCCGCTGTCGACGTCACCGTCGTCGACGTGGATCCGGCCAAGGCCAAGGTCGTGACCCGTCTGGGGGCGGGCTTCGCCTCTCCCGCGGAGGCCAAGGACGGTCGTGACCTGGTCGTACACGCCAGCGCGACCTCCTCCGGGCTCCAGCTCGCGTTGGATCTGCTGGCCCGAGAAGGCACCGTCATCGACCTGTCCTGGTACGGCGATGCGGAGGTCCAGCTCTCGCTCGGGGGCGCCTTCCACTCCGGGCGGCTCCGGATCCGTTCCAGCCAGGTCGGGACGGTCTCGCCCGCCCGGTCCGGCAGCCGGACCCTGGTCGACCGGAGAGCCCTCGCGCTCGACCTGTTGCGCGATCCCGCCTTCGACGCGCTGATCACCGGCGTGTCCCCGTTCGACGAGCTGCCAGACCTGATGTCGCGGCTCGCGGCCGGGAGTCAATCGGCGCTCTGCCACACCGTCAGCTACGGCGAAGGGTGACCGGATGTTCAGCGTGACCGTGCGAGACCACATGATGATCGCCCACAGCCTGCGCGGCGAGGTCTTCGGACCCGCGCAACGCCTGCACGGTGCGACCTACGTGGTGGACGCGACCCTCCGGTGTACGGACCTCGATGACGACGGCATCGTCGTCGACATCGGACGCGCGGGTCAGGAGCTGCACGCCGTGCTCGGCGAGCTGAGCTACCGCAATCTGGACGACGAAGCCGAGCTGGCCGGCATGAACACCACCACCGAGACGCTCGCCAAGCTGGTCGCCGATCGGCTCGCGGAGCGGGTGCACGCCGGTGCCCTCGGTGCCGACGACGGCCGGCTGACCGGCCTCGCGGTGGCCCTGCACGAATCGCACGTCGCGTGGGCGACATATGAGCGGGGGCTATGAGCGAGGCCACATGAACGTGGTCCATTTCGTTGTTCCCGAAGGCATCGACGATCCGGAGCGGCCGAGCGGCGGCAACGTCTACGACCGCCGGACCGGTTGCGAACTCGCCGCGCTGGGATGGTCGGTGCACGAGCACCAGGTGCGAGGCTCATGGCCGACGCCGGCTCAGGACGATCGGGCTGCGCTCAGGGACGTCGTCGGCGCTATCCCCGACGGCTCCGTGGTCCTGCTCGACGGTCTGGTCGCCTCGGCCGCCCCGGAGGTGCTCGTCCCCGAGGCGCACCGCCTCGGTCTGGTCATCCTCGTGCACATGCCGCTGGGCGAAGGTCCGCCGGGTCGAGCGGTGGAGGCGGCGCCCAGACGGGAGGCCATGGTGCTGTCGGCGGCCGCCGCCGTCGTGACGCCCGGCGAGTCGACTCGGCGCTGGCTGCTCGGCCGATATCCACTCCAGCCAGATCGGGTCCATGTCGCCGAACCGGGGGTCGATGCCGCGGACCTGGCGCCGGGTACGGCGACCGGCGGTGAGCTGCTCTGCGTGGCCGCAGTCACGCCGAACAAGGGCCATGATGTGCTGCTGGCCGCGCTGGCGATGGTCCGGCACCTCGGGTGGCGCTGCACGTGCGTGGGCACCCTGACCCGGGATCCGCGCTTCGTCGACCGACTGCGCAGACAGGCTCGAGACGATGGCATCGACGGTCGGATGCGACTCACTGGCCCGCTGACGGGCGCGGCGCTCGAGGCCGCGTACGCCGGCGGCGATCTGCTCGTGCTGGCATCCCGTGCGGAGAGTTACGGCATGGTCGTCACCGAGGCGCTGGCTCGCGGGCTGCCGGTGGTCGCCACGTCCGTCGGTGGACTTCCGCAGGCCCTCGGTGGCGAGTCCGACGGAGGGCGGCCGGGCCTGCTGGTTCCACCCGACGCCCCGGCTGCACTCGCCGAGGCGCTGAGTGCTTGGCTGGGCGATGTCGAGCTGCGACGGCGGTTGCGGCAGGCCGCCGAGCAGCGTCGCGACACACTGGTCGGCTGGTCCGCGACCGCGGATCGGATATCGCGCGTCCTCGAGGGGCTGGCGTGACGACCGGACAGGTCCGGCTGGCTCCCGAGTGGCTGGCGCTGCGCGAGCCCGCCGACGCGGCCGCGCGAGCGGCAGAGCTCGTCGAGGAGGTCCGCGGCTACCTGCCGCCTGCCGGCGGCACGACCGTCCACGATCTCGGTTGCGGCACCGGGTCGATGGCCCGTTGGCTCGCGCCGCGGTTGACCGGCGCCCAGCATTGGGTTCTGTACGACCGAGATGCCGAGCTCCTCACCCGCGCAGCCGCGGACCCGCCGGATGCAGCGGCCGACGGCGCCCCAGTCACCACGCAGACCCGCCTGCGCGACGTCACCCGGCTCCACCCGGAGGAGATGGCGGGAGCGAGCCTCATCACCGCCTCGGCCTTGCTGGACGGGATGACTTCGGACGAGCTCGAACGACTCGTCGCCAGCTGTGCTGGAGTCGGCTGTCCCGTGCTGATCACCCTCAGCGTCACCGGTCGCGTCGAGCTGACACCGCCCGACCCGCTCGACCGGTGCGTCGCCGACGCCTTCAATGCCCACCAGCGCCGCACCGTCGGCGCTCGCCGGCTGCTCGGACCCGACGCGGTCGACGCCGCGGTGGACGGCTTCACCCGGCTGGGCTTCGACGTCCTGGTCCGACCGAGCCCGTGGCGGCTCGGCGTCGGCCGGTCCGCGCTGGCGGCCAGGTGGTTCACCGGCTGGCTGGCCGCCGCATCCGAGCAACGACCCGAACTGGCCGAGGCCTCCTCATACCGACGAAGACGCCTTGCCGAGGCGGTCGAGGGCCGATTGTCCGTCACCGTGGGCCACGAGGATCTGCTGGTCCGGCCGGGCTGACCTCCTCCGCGGCTGATGAACCATTACGCCGCCACGTCCGTATGTACCTCCAGGACAAGACGGAGGTTCACCGGATGCGCAACCTGCGTGGAGACCGCATGCCGGGACCCAGCCGCGGCCGGTGGGCCTGGACCCGCAGGACGGTCGGCGCCGTGATCCTCGCCGTCCTGGTCTGGCGGCTGGGCGCGAGTCCGTTCCTCGAGCCCCTATATCGGCTTGACGCGTGGTCGTTGGCGGCCGCTCTTGCCATCGCGGTGCCGACCACGGTGTGTTGCGCGTGGCGGTGGCGGCTGGTGTCGCGGGGCCTGGGTTCAGGACTGCCGCTTGGCGCGGCGATCGGCGCGTACTACCAGTCCCAGTTCCTCAACACGGTCCTTCCGGGCGGGGTGCTGGGCGACGTACGCCGGGCCGTGCGCCGCGGTCACGAGGTGGGCGATGTCGGCTGCGCGGTTCGGGCCGTGGCTTGGGAGCGGACCGCCGGCCAGTTGGTGCAGATCGCCCTGACGATTGTGGCGCTGCTCGTGCTTCCATCGCCGATGCGCTCGTCCATGCCGGTCATCGCAGGGTCGGTCGTGGTGGTCGCACTGGCCGCGGTCGTTGTGGCCCGGACCCTGCCTGGTCGCGGACCCTCAGCGTTGGCGAGGGCGGCCCGCGCATTTGCCACCGACGTACGGGACGGCCTGCTGGCGAGGCGGATCTGGCCCGGCGTCGTGCTGGCCTCCGCCGTTGTCGTGGCCGGCCATGCGGCAACATTTCTGGTCGCCGCCCGGGCGGCAGGATCGACGGCATCACCGACTCGGCTCCTGCCGCTGGTCCTGCTCGTGTTGCTGATCACGGCGCTGCCCACGAACCTCGCGGGGTGGGGTCCGCGTGAGGGCGGGGCCGCCTGGGTGTTCCCGCTGGCCGGACTGGGCGCTGACCAGGGCGTCGCCACCGCCGTGACGTACGGCGTCATGGTGTTCGTCGCCACTCTGCCCGGCGCCGCCGTTATGGTCGCAGCATGGCTCCGTCGGCGTCCAGACTCCCACCGGGGCCTGCCAACCGCTGCCCAGGAAGGCGTCGCCCATGCCTGATCGCCCGTACACCCTGCTGAGCTGCGGCATGTCGATCGACGGCTACATCGACGGTGCCACCGGCGAACGGTTGCTGCTGTCGAACGCCGCCGACTTCGACCGGGTCGACGCCGTTCGCGCCTCCTGCGACGCGATCCTCGTCGGCGCGGCCACTGTTCGCCGCGACAACCCGCGGTTGCTCGTCCGTGCCGAGGATCGGCGCGATGAGCGGGTCGCGCGCGGGCTCCCACCCTCGCCGGTCAAGGTCACGGTGACCGGCAGCGCGAAGCTCGACGCCTGCGCGAACTTCTTCACCACCGGGAACACCGAGAAGCTTGTCTATTGCGCGAGCCCCACCATGGCCGAGGCCCGCGACCGTCTCGGGTCGGTGGCCACCGTGGTCGACGGCGGGCAGCCGGTCAGCTTGAGGCGGATGAGCGAGGACCTCCACGCCCGCGGTGTGCGACGGCTCATGGTGGAGGGAGGCGGGATGGTGCACACCCAGTACCTTGCCGCCGACCTGGTCGATGAACTCCACCTCGTCGTCGCCCCGTTCTTCGTCGGCGACTCACGGGCCCGGCGGTTTGTCGGTGACGGCCGGTTTCCGTGGAGTCCGGACCGGCGGGCAACGCTGGCTGAGGTAAGCCACATCGATGACGTGGTGCTCCTGCGGTATGCGCTCTCGCCGCGGTTTCAGAAGGACTGACCGGGACGCCCCTCGAACGGAGTCCCCACCAGTGAAAGGACGGCGGCGAGGCCCCGCGGATCAGTGAGGGCGGATGGCGGCAGCAGGACGACGTGCAGCCCGGCGGCAATTCCGCCACCGTCGGTGAGCGGGTTGTCGCCGACCATCAGCGTGTCCCGCGGTTCCACACCGAGCTGTTCGCAGGCCGTCAGGAAGAGCTTGGGAGCCGGTTTGCAGACACCGTGCTGGAAGGACATCACGACGACGTCTACGAACGGGGAGATTCCGAGCCGGTCCATCGTCGGGCGAAAATCAAAGCCGGTGTCGCTGATGACACCGACCGGGATAGTCCGGTCGCGCAACGCCCGCAAGGTCGGCAGTGTGGCGGGAAAGGCCTCCCAGGACTCGGCGCTTGCGGTCAGCGTGTACAGCTCCTCGCTCAATCCAGGCGCCAGCCGTTCGCAGCCGGCGTCGGCGTACAGGCGGGTCCAGACCTCACGGTGCCGCTCGGTGGAGAGGTCCCGGCCCTTGGCCAACTCCTCCGGGGTGCTGGCCTGATCCAGCACTCGTTGCCACACTGCCGACGCCTCGGCCGGGTCGAGCTCGGCGACACCGAGGGCGCTGGCGGCTCGCAGCAGGAGCTGGTCGCCGGTGCCGGCGAGGCGGATCAGGGTATCGCCGAGGTCGAATAGCACCGCCTTGAACGGGCTCACGCCACCACGGCCCGAAGCTCGCCGAACAGCATGCGGGCGGCCTCGTCCCAGGTGGGGGATTCCCCGCCGACTACCGGCATTCCCGCTGCCATCGCCTCACTGTAAACGGTGCCGTACGGCTCCAGCGCGCTGGTGAGTCGGTGGGTGCCCGCCTAGCTGCCCGCCGGCCACTGCGGGCAGGTGACGTGGTAGGGCCGGCTGGGGAAGTACTGCTGCCACTCGGCTTGGGTCAGGTTGCGGCCGGCGATGGAGCATGCGTGCTCAGCCCAGGAGTCCGTGTCGGTGTCGGCGGTCCAGGTGCGGCCGTCCCTGGCGGCGAAGAGCAGACCGGGCCGGTCGGGCAGGTAGCGGATTGATCCGCCGGTGGCGAACTCCGGGAGCGGCAGGCTGCCTTGATACGCCCCGGTGTGCCCGTCCCACAGGCCGATCCGATTGCTCTGCAGCGCGGCGAACTGAGTGCCATCGGGGGCGAAGGCGACCCACCCACCATTGGCCTCGCCGGCGTCGGCGAGCGTGTCCGCACGGGCGTCGTTGCCCAGCCATTCGAGGGTCTTGAGATTGAGCAGGCGCATCCGGCCCTCTGCGTCGGCGGTAGCCAGCAGCGTCCCGTCGGGCGAGGCGTCGTTGGGGGCGTCCTCAGTGTTGCTCAGGGTGCCTGTCGGGGCCTGACCGACGACCTCCCCGGTCTCCGGCCGGACCCGAATCACCGACCCGTCGAGCCTGAGGACGATCACGATGTCGCCCCGGGCGCCCAGCGTGGTCACGGTCCCGACCGCGGCGGCGGGTCCCACAGGTCGCAGGGTCTCGCGATCGAAGGCCTGCAGCTGGCCGGTGCGATTTACGACGTACATCCGCTCGCCGTCGGCGCTGAACGTCGCGTGCAGTCCGCCGCCCCGGGGAAACTGTTTGAACCCGACCAGGCGGCCCGTCGTCGGGTCCCAGATCCGCAGCTGCTCTTCGACGATCGTCAGCAGCCAGCGCCCGTCGGGCGACCACCGTGCGTCCCACACGCCGGGAACGGTGACCGACCCGGGCGTCTCCCGGCCGGTCCTGAGGTCGACGAACCAGAGTCGGCCGGACTGTACCCGGAGCAGGGTGTGGCCGTCCGGCGCCGCGAGCGAGAGGTCGTACGCCGACCCCGGGGCCTCGGGGGTGGCCTCGCCGAGCGTCAACACTTGTGAGGCATCCGGGAGTCGCCACTTCATCAGACCCACGTCCAAGGCCGTGGCGTAGATGGCCCGGTCGTCGGGGGACCACGACGTCGACGTACCCCACACGCCGCCGGGCGTGGCGAAGCGATGCATCAGGGCGCCCGTGTCGGCGTCCCAGACGATCACGCTCTCGTCGGCCGAGGTGCTGAGCAGGAACCTGCCGTCGTGCGAGTATCGACCCCCCTCCGCCAGGTCGGGTCCGCGGATCTCCGGACCGCGACGGCGGAGCGTCGCGGCGTCGTACTGCCGGATGTGGTCCCCACTGGTGACCGCGAGCGTCGAGCTGTCCGGGCTCAGGTCGATCCCGCCCGCATCCTGTTTGGGTTGGGCCGGGATGTCGACGGCGTTGATCAGGCGCCCGGAGGCCATGTTGTAGGAGCGCAGGGCGTTGTGCTCCCCCGGCGTCACGAGGTAGAGGCGGCTGCCGTCGGGGCTGAGGTCGACGAGCGTGTACTCGGGTACCTGCACCGAAAAGATGGGTCGAGTGGGGTGCGCCAGATCCCAGACCGTCGCCTTGCCGAGCGGGGTGAAGGCCGCGGCCTTCCGATCCCAGTGCTGGACCACGGCGGCGAGCCGGCGGCCGTCGTCGCTGTACTCCATGGCGTACTCGATGCTGTCGCCGTCGCGCCAGCCGCCGAGCTGCTGCCGGGACCGGGTGCCGCCCGGCAGGTTGTAGAACTGGATGGGCTGGTCGGCGAGCCTCGGTGGTCCGGCCGGGACCCATTGGTTGACCGCCATGGCGAGCTGGTGACCGTCGGGCGAGAACCGGATGATGCTGGACGGCATCGTGGTGGGGAAGTCGAGGGGCTCGAGGGTCGCGGCGTCGTAGAGGTGGATCCCGGGTTCGTTCGAGTCCGGCGCCAGGCTGACGGCCAGCGTCCTCCCGTCGGGGCTGAGCGTGGAGGTGACCGCCTGCCCGTCGATGCCACGCACCCGATCCAGTGGCCCGGCCCGGGTCAGGACGGCCCCGAGGTTGTCCTGCGCCAGCTCGGAGGTGTCGATCGTGTCGGCCTCGAGGGCAAGAAGCAGCGCGGTGGCGGTGTCCCTCGTCACCAGGGCCTGATCGCCGGCCCGCCGGGCCTCGGCGAGGGTGGCCGCCGCCTGCCGGTCGCGCTTCTCCTGCGCCGCCTGGTCTGCAGCGCGCATGGCGATGAATCCGCCCATCAGCGCCAGCACGAGGAACACCCCGACTCCGGCCAGCGCGCCACGCAGTCGACGACGGGACCGGCGTTCTCGGGCGGCGCGGGTCTCGGCGGCGCGCTGTTCCGCCCGCGACAGCGCGACGGACGCGTCGAGGAACGCCGTCTCGGTGTCGTTGAGGTCAGGGCTCGCGCGGTCGCGCCATTCCAGGCTGCGGGTCAGCCGAGTTCCGCGGTAGAGCTCGCTGTCGGGGCGGCCCATCGCCTCCCAGGCGTCGGCGGCTCCGGCCAGGTGGCGGAACAGCCGCTGGCCGTCGAGATCGTCGTCGAGCCAGCCGCGCAGCCGCGGCCACTTCCGCACCAGCGCCTCGTGCGCGATCTGGACGGTCTCGTCGTCGATGCTGACCAGCCTGGCCTCGACCAGCCGCTCCACGAGTCGTTCGTGCGCTGCGTCGACGGCGACCTTGGTTCGGGGCACGCCAGCACGCACCGGGTCCCCGTCCTCGGTGGGCAGCACCAGGCGGAGGAGGAGGCTGCGCAGTTGGCCGCGCTGGGTGGCGTCCATGGCGTCGTACAGTGCCTCGGCGGTCTGGGCGACAGCCTGTCGGATGCCGCCGGTTGCCCGGTAGCCGGCGACGGTCAGAGTGGGGCCCTCCCGGTGTACCCAGGTCTCGCGTAGAACGTGGGAGAGCAGCGGCAGCGCGGCCGGCTCACCTTCGACGTCGCGGATCAGCAGGTCGACCAGCCCGGGTTCGATGCGCAGCCCGGCCCGGCGGGCCGGGTCCTGGATCGCGCTGCGCAGCCCGGCCTCACTCATCGGGCCGAGCAGGTACAGGCCGTCCTCCAGCACCCGTGCGATCTCCGGATACGGCGCCAGGTCGCCCAGATGGTCGGCCCGGAGCGCGAGCACCAGACGTCCGCCGGAGCCGACGTGCAGGGCGAGCCTCGCGAAGTAGCGCGCACGCTCGGACGGGTCGGTGCAGAGGGTGACCGCCTCCTCGGCCTGGTCCACCACCAGCGTCTGCCGCCCGCGCTGCTTCAACCTGGCCAGCGAGTCCAACGGGCTTACGCCGGGCATCGTGACCAGCACGGGCAGACCGCTGCGCTCCAGCGAGGCCACCACACCGGCCCGGACCAGGGACGACTTGCCCACGCCCGACGGCCCGACCACCGCCAGCACGCTGGTGTCGCGCAAGCGGCGCAGGCAGGCGGAGATGTCGTCCTCGCGGCCGAAGAAGGAGTCCGCATCGGCGGCTTCATAGGGAAGCAGGCCGCGGTACGGGCAGGTGGCGAGGATCTCCGCCGGCGCCGATTCCGTGGGCGCCAGCGACGGGTCCTGCCGTAACAGCAAGGCCTCCAGCTCGACCAGCTCACGGCCGGGATCGAGACCGAACTCCTCCACCAGCATCGACCGCGCCCGCTTGATCGCCTCCAGCGCCTCCGGCTGCCGGCCTGACTGGTGCAGCACGCGGGCCAGCAGCGCCCACCGCCGCTCGCGGAACGGCGCCCGCGCCACGAGCGCCCGGGCCCGCTCCAGCACCTCGTGGGCCCGACCGGCGTCGGTCGCCGCCTCGACCAGGAGTTCCTCCGCGTCCATCCGCAGCCCCTCGAGCCGGGCTGTCTCGACCCGCCCCGGCGCCCAATCCTCCAGGTCCGGCAGCGCGGGCCCTCGCCACAGTTGGAGCGCCTCCTGGACGAGGTACGACGACCGCTCGGGGTCGCCTTCCGCAAGCGCCGCCCTGCCCCTGTCGAGGAGGCGCTCGAACAGCCGGTGGTCCAGCTCCTCGTCGGTGAGGGCGAGGCGGTAGCCGTTGGCCGTGGACTGGATTGCGCCGCTGCCCAGCAGCTTGCGCAGGCGTACGACACAACCCTGCAGCACCTTCGCCCACGACGGCGGCAGGGAGTCTCCCCACAGCGCGTCGGCGAGCGCCTCGGTGGTGATTGGCTCACCAGCCCGGACGACCAGCGCAGAGAGCACGACCCTGTCCCGAGGGCTTATGCCGTTTTCCTGGCCGTCGACCTGGATGGGGCCGAGGACCGTGATGCCCATAGGTCGACTGTGGGCCCGCCGGCGGGCGCCCGTCAATGGGACCGATACCCGGCCGATACTGCGATGAGCGGGCTAAGATCCGCGGGCGTTTCGGTGATGTGGCATCGATGATTGCGGCCAAAGCCGTCTTGCACTGCTGAGTGGGCTGTTTGGTTAGTGAGTTGGGGTGAAGTGTTGGTAGTCCTTGGGGTTGGGCCATTGGCCGCCCCATTGCCAGCCGATGTGGTTGAAGGCGGTGACGGCGGGGTCGCCTGCTTGGATTACGCCGGGGTGGTGTGGTGCGGTGGGGGTGCGGTTGATGTGGGCGTATGGGGCGGCTGTGGGTGGGTGGATGGCGGTTGGGGTGAGGTAGGGGTTTTGGGCGGGGTTGATGTCGATGGCTGCGCCGTAGGCGTGGGCGGACCAGGTGTTGGTGCCGGCGATGTGGCGGCAGTTGTAGCCGGAGGTGTTGTTGTTGGCCATGGATTGGTTGTCGTGGCCGTGGTAGTCGTCGATCAGCCGCATCCGTTGGATCGGCCACCGCGCCTGATACAGCTGGTGGAAGACGTCGGTGATGTCGGCGGCGTAGGTCTTGTGGATGACCATTTCGCCGGTGTGGGCGGTGTGGTCGAAGCCGAGGTAGGTCATGTGGAGGTACCGCAGGTCGGTCAGTGGGGTGGGGCAGCCGGGGTGGTGGCTGTAGCGCATCCGGTGGCGGAGGTGGGGGCCGATCGGGCGGATGGTGGCGGTGTAGGCCGGCAACGAGTGGGTCGGGGGGTGGGTCGGGCCGGATGTGGGTGTGGGTCGGTCGGTGAGTCCGGTGCAGTGCCGTAGCCGGCGCCAGTCGGTGACAGCGGCGGTCCGGGCCGGGCCGGTGAGGGGGTGGGGGCGGCCGTCGGCGTGGATGCGGGCCGGTGTGAGGGTGTCGCCGACCACCTGGCCGTCGCGGACGGTGAGTTGCAGGATGCCGGTGTCGGGTTGCTGGTTGTGGTACCAGACGAAGTTGCCGAGTCCGTAGTCGATGTAGGTGTCGCCCAGCCATCCGGAGCCGAGCAGGACGTGGGCGTGGCTGCCGACCACGATGTCGGCGCCGGCGCGGGCCAGCGCGCGGGCGGTGATGTGCTGCTGGGCGGTGGGGCAGCCCTGCAGTTCCTCACCCCAGTGCAGGTAGACCACGACGACGTCGTCGTGCCGGCTCGCGCTGTGCACCGCCTGGAGCAGGGCGTGCGGCTTGGCGGCGTGGGCGGCGGCGAGGCCAGGACTGTGGGGTCCGGCGGCCCAGACCGGGCTGGCGTCCTCACGGAACGAGGCGTCGGCGCCGAAGAACGCGAACGAGGTGCCCCGCACCGTGACCCGGTACGGGGTGAACGCCGCGTGCCGGTCCGCGCCGACGCCGACCACGTGGACCCGGCTGTGACCGGCCGCGCGCAGCGTGTCGTGGACGCCGACCGGCCCGTAGTCGGCGCCGTGGTTGTTCGCCACCGTGGCCACATCCACCCCCGCCGCCGCCAGCACGTCCAGCGCCGCCGGCGAGGTGCGGAACCAGTACCGGTTGCCCGGCTCCTCCAACTCCTTGGCCTCCGGCCTGCCCCGAGTGGTGATCGCCGTCTCCAGGTTCACCATCGACACATCCGCCGCCCTCAACACCGTGCTGATCGGCCCCAGCGCCCCACCCGGATGCTCCAGCAACCCAGCCAGGAACAACTCGAAATGCACATCCCCCGCAAACGCCAACCGCACCGTCGAAGACCCCCCACCTGACGGAACCGGACTCGACGGCCCCGCATTGGGCGCCGGCGATTCAGCGGGAGACGGGTCATCGGCCAACGACGACGACGCCGAACCCGCACAACCAGCCACCACCACCACCACCAACGCCGCCACATACAACCTCGCCACCAACATCGGACCATCACCCCCGACGCGTCAGCCCGGCGGCTGCCTTGCTGGTCTTTGCCTTGTTGTTCATGGCCGTGCCCTTTCGCGTGCAACATCGACACGGCCGTTGTCCAGGTACGTGGTGCCGACGGGGCGCCGACCGGTATCAGCCGGGTATCGAGTCCAATGACCGGTATCGACGGCGCTGCGCACGGTGGGGCCTGCGGAACGCACCGGGCGTGAGGCGGTCCTGCCCGCGTACCGCTGCCCGGTGATAATCGCGGCGTGGCCGCGCCACCAGGAGAGCCGTCGAGCATGGCAGGCGTTGTTTTCAACGTCACCGTCGCCGCGTTCGTGGCTGGCGAACTCCTGCAGGCGCTCCGGGTACGCCGCGGCGCGACGCGTACGAGTCTGGCCGCGGAGATCGTGTTCAGGCTGATGTTCTTCGGTGGGATCCTGCTGCTGCCGGTCGGTCTCGCGCTCGCCCCGGGTGCCACGATCGGCGGCGGTGTGTGGCTGTTCGCACTCGGGGCGGTGATCGGCTGGCTTGGACTTGTACTGCGTTGGTGGTCTTTTGTGAGTCTGGGGAAGTACTTCACGGTGGTGGTGAAGACCAGTGACGACCAGCCGGTCGTGGAGCGCGGTCCGTACCGGGTGCTGCGACATCCGAGCTACACGGGTCTCTTGCTTGCCTTCGTGGGCGCCGGCCTGATGTTGGGCAACTGGGTCGCCGCTGCTGGCGCGGTCGGCGTGGTGTCGATCGCTCTCGTCTATCGTCTTCGAATCGAAGAGCGCGCCCTGACTGCTGCGCTGGGCGACCGCTACCGAGAGTTCGCTACGAGCCGTGCTCAGCTCATCCCCTACGTGTGGTGACGCCGTCTACCTGACCCGCCATGGTCACTGGCGACGTCGGCCCCGCCGCACCGCCCACACCGAGATGAGTCCGAAGATCACTGACCACGCGACGAAGTTGAGGATCAGCGCCCACATCGGGTCGCTGCCGGTCTCGTCGTCGGCGGCGATGAGCTTTCCATGGAGTTGCGGCCAGTGCGCGAGGCCCGAGTAGCCGTACATGGGTGTGAACCGGGCGATGTCGAGGATCGCGCCTGACAACGGGACGAACAGGTTGCCGAGGAAGGCCAGCAGTACCAGGCCGGCGGACGCGATGGTCACGGAGCTCTCGGACCGGAACGTCTGTGCCACGGCGAGGCCGAAGAGCGCGAATATGCCTGACAGCAGCCAGGCGAGGATCGCTGCGCTGATCCAGATGGTGGTCGACGTCGCCTGCGCATCGGTGAGCAGCCCCGCGACGAAGACCGCTGCGACCGCACCGGCTGCCACGATGAGCGCGATCAACACCTTGGTCGCCACGTAGGCCGCGGGAGTCATCGGCGTCAGGGCAAGCTGGCGCCCCCAACCCTGCACGAGCTCAACGGCCGCCATGCCGCCGATCGACGTCGTCGCCACCGACGCGCCGTACACCGCCATGGAGACCATCACGTAGAACTGGATGTTGCCGCGCCCGACCATCTCCTCGCTGTGCTCAGCCCCTGAACCGAAGACCAGGTAGATCACCACCGGCAGCCCGATGATGAACGCGATATTGCCGACCTCGCGCACCTGCCGGAGCAGGTCGATACGCAGATAGGTGAGATTCATGCGTCCCGGCCCTCCTCGGTGAGCGCGAAGAAGGCCGACTCCAGCGACGGCGCGCTCACCTCGAGGTCCCGGGCGCCGAGCTCGCTCAGGAGTACCAGGGCGATGTCGTCGGACGCGCTGCCCTCGATGCGTACGCGCTCGCCCTCGAGGCGGACGTCGCGCACGCCGGGCATGGCCCGTAGCCGAGTGAGGGCTTCGTCGCGCCCGTCCTCGGGCAGGTTCGCAGTGAGTGTGCGCTCGCCGACCATGGCCCGCAGCTGGTCCGTCGGGCTGTCCGCGCGGATGCGGCCCCGGACGATGAGGATGGTCCGCGGCGCGTAGGCCTGTGCCTCCTCGAGGTAGTGCGTGGCGAAGACAACGGTGCGTCCCTGGGACGTCTCGGCGTGCATCGTGTCCCAGAACTCGCGGCGAGCGCCCGCGTCCATGCCGGCCGTCGGCTCGTCGAGGATGAGCAACTGCGGATCGGGAAGCAGCGCGAGCGCGAACCGCAGCCGCTGCTGCTCACCGCCCGAGCATTTGCCCACCTTGCGGTCCGCGAGACGTTCCAACCCCGCCCGGCGTACGACGTCGTCGACTCGCGCGTCGGCGTGGTGCAGAGCGGCGACGGCTCGCACGGTCTCTCCAACACTCAGGTCGCGCAGCAGACCACCGGTCTGCAGGACGGCCGACACCTTCCCCGAGACCACGGCGCGGCGAGGCGTGGTGCCCAGCACCTCGACCGTGCCCGACGTGGCGGGCACCAGGCCCAGCGCGATGTCGAGCGTGGTCGTCTTGCCCGCACCGTTCGGTCCCAGGAACGCGACGATCCCGCCCTCCGCGATCTCGACGTCGATACCGTCGACCGCCACGACGGGCTGGTGCCCGCCGCGACCTGGGTACTCCTTGCGCAGTGCGGAGATACGCACGCGGCTGTGGCCACAACCACATGATTGCGACCGTGCGGCGTGAGGTAAATACCTGGACTAGGGACGCTCGCTCAGCGGCAGATCTGGGTAACCCTGGGCCAGCGTCAGCCGGCGGACGCCGACGAGCCGGCGGTGGAAGCGGACGTGGTCGCGGTAGCCGTCAAGCGTTCGCCAGAGCGCGGCATGCGCCGCCCACGGGAGCGGCTCGTCGCCGTCCCGCCATGACTGCCCGAACCCGATCCACACCGGCGTCCAGTCCGCGGCGACATCCCACGCGCCGCGCTGCGCCATCAGCAGCCGGCGCCGGATCTGAAACGCCTCCCTCGGCCCGTCCTTGCAGATCGGCGCCGTCTCGACCGGCCAGACCGGCATGTCGAAGACCATCAGCTCGAGCTCGAGGTCCTTGAGAACGCACGGCGCGACCAGCACGGTCGCGACGTTCTCATGCGGGACGCGTCTCACCCTCCACACGCTAACCCCGGGAGGCGACGAATCGACACGGGAAATCGCTCCGTCAGGTGAGGGTGAGGATGATGTCGTTCAATTCCCCCAGCGTGTTGATCCGATACCTGGCCTGTGAGAAGTCCTGCGCTCTTGTGAAGTCGTTGTCCACAACGACACAGTCGATACCGGCGGCCACGGCTGAGTTCAGCCCTCTGGACGAGTCCTCGACCACCAGCGTCTCTTCCTTGGTGGCTCCGAAACGCTTCAATCCGGTCAGGTAGGGCTCCGGGTGCGGCTTGGCGAGCTCGTAGTCCTCGCGAACGAGTACGAAATCCATGAACTGTCTGATCTGGCGCTTCTCGTGGATGATCTCGAAGTCCACCCGTTTCGCGGTCGTCACGATGGCCATGCGGACGTACTTCGATAGCTCAGCGAGCGTGTTGACGACGCCGTCGATCTCGATGGCCTCTGTTCTCAGATACTCCTGGTAGTAGGCATCTCGAACCTCGCGCTGCCTGCTGATGGTCTCTTCATCGATACCTGCCGCCCTGGCCTGGGTCCACGTGCCTAGTCCCTTGCTCATGTCCCGGAGGTACTGCTCCTTGTCCAGCGTCACACCCAGCTCCGCCAGGGCTCGCTGTCCAGCCCTGAAGTACCAGACCTCGGTATCCACAAGAACACCGTCATGGTCGAAGAGGATGTACTTCTTCACTGTCTCGAGCCTTTCCGGGCCATCGGCGACCCGCTCGCCGTCGTAGGCTGCGACCCCACGGGAGGTGGACATGATCTTGCTGGCACCGGTCACGTCTGACAACTGGCGCGACATCGCCCGCGTCCAGGCGGCGGATCATCAGCAGCGGTGGGTTGCCGATGTGACCTACTACCTGTGCCTGTCGGCATACGAGGGCCTGTGGCGCTCATGTGCGGTGCTCGACGATGGAGGCACCACGGTCGGGCATGTCATGTGGGCGGTGGATCCCGAAGACGACAGCCACTGGCTCGGCGGTCTGGTCATCGACGCCGAGCACCAGGGCAAGGGGCTGGGACGGGCCACGGTCGAGGCCCTGCTGGCCATGTGGGAGGACCAAGAGCCCTCGCTATCGGGCACGCCGTACCGCCAGGCGGCGCTGTCCGTCGCACCCGACAACGACAAGGCGCTGCGGCTGTACCGATCCCTCGGTTTCGTCGAGACCGGTGAGCTCTCGGACGACGAGCTTGTGCTCCGGCGTTCCAAGGCGCACGGCCCATAGCAGGCCACCGAGAGCGCTGTCGGCGACGAGATGTTTGGGCACCGATGCGGCGCCTAGGGTGGTGAGACATGAACACCCGCGCCGGTACGGGCGGTGCCGGCCCGCCGGAGCGTGTGATCGAGAAGTTCCGGCGGCTCGCCGATCGTGCCGTCCGGCGTCGTAACAGGGGCGGTCACCTGATCGTCCGCATCGAGTCCGCCGACGGATCGTTGTGCTGGGAGACGACCGCCACAGGCGCAGATGAGGTGGCCACACCGATCCGACCCGGTACGCCGTTCCACCTCGCGAGCCTGACCAAGATGTACACCGCCGCCCTCGTCCTGCGGCTCGCCGCACACAACCGACTCGCGTTGACGGATCCGATCACGGCCCATCTGCCCGCCGAGCTGACCGATCGGCTCCACGTGCTCGACGGACACGACCGAAGCGCCGCCATCACCGTCGAGCACCTGCTGGCGCACGCCTCGGGTCTGCCTGACTACTTCACGGAGGCGCCTCGGGGGCGGTCCTCGCTCGCCGCCCGGCTGACCGGTGGAGTGGATGAGGCGTGGACCGTTGGCGACGTCGCGGACCAGGTACGTCGGCTCCGTCCACACTTCGTACCCCAGGAGCTCGATGCGCGGCACGTCAGGGTTCGCTACAGCGACACCAACTACCAACTGTTGGGAGCCATCGTCGAAGCAGCCACCGGCGCCGCTTTCGCCGCCACGCTGCGAGGCGAGCTGCTGGAACCGCTCGGCCTGCACCACACCTGGATGGCCGGCACCGATGGTGCCGCCGAGCGCCCCTCACCGGCGCCGATACGGAACCGAGGTGGCCAGCTGGACCTCCCACTCGCGTTCGACTCGATGGGGCCGGACGGTGGACTCATCAGCACCGCCGCCGACGCGATCGGCTTTCTGCGCGCCTTGCACGCCGACCCCGATGGCCGGCTGGCGACCATGACAGCCCGCTGGCACCGATTCAGCTTCCCCCGCGACCGCTCCGCGCTGCTCACACCGGGCTGGCCCATCGAGTACGGCCTCGGCATCATGCGCTTCCGTGCCCCTCGCGTACTGAACGCTGGGCGGCGCGCCGCGGCGCTGATCGGCCACACCGGCTCCACCGGCTCATGGGCCTTCCACAGCCCCGAAGACGGCCTGTACCTGGTCGGCACCTTCGACAACCCTCGCGCCGCGGGAGCGCCATACCGCGTCGTCCCCGCACTGGTCCGCGCTCACTCCGATGAGTCCGCATGACTCGACTCCGCGCTTGCTCCCGGGCCTCGCCGGGCGGGCTGGCCAGTGCCTGCCCACGATGATGAGTGCTGGGCGCGGACCGAACATCACCCACTGGGGGATGACTTCGTGGGGTACGTCGTGCGCTCGACGTTCTACGCTCAGAGTCGACAGTGAGCCCATGACTTTCGGCCGGGGTCCGCAGGCTGATGCGGTCCGACATGAACCGCACGGTCGGCGACGCCCGTAGGACTTGGTGCACCGGCGAAGGGAGCCGAGATGAAGATGAGAAGGGTCAGACGCAAGTCCTGGTGGCTGACCACCGGCGTTGCGATCGGCTTTTACATCGGAGTCCGCATGGCCCAGCGTGGGAAGGAGCTCGAGGAGGACGAGTCTGACGAGTACGAAGACGAGTACGTGGACTAGATGAACTAGAGGTCGCGGCCGTTGTTCGAGGGGCGGGTTTGGCCGACGGCGTTTGCGGTGCGCGATGTTGCCGGGCGTACTTGGTGGCTGGTCTGGGTACTGGCTGTTCCATGACCGTCGCTACGCAGTCCTCGAACCGCTATCTCGACCGGCCATCGCCGAGCAGTCTGGCCGATGTCATCGACACCATCCTCGACAAGGGGCTGGTGATCGACATCTACGTCCGGGTGTCACTGGTCGGAATCGAACTGCTCACGATCGACGCTCGGATCGTCGTGGCCAGCGTCGACACGTATCTGAGGTTCGCCGAGGCGGTGAATCGGCTCGATCTCACCGAGACCGAGACCAGCGGGATCCCAGAGCTTATGGAGGGTCTCGCCGAGTCGGATCAGGAGCGCAAGGGCAGGGGAGCGATCGAGGCCGCCTCGCAGAAGGTCTCCGACTTCCTTGGCGACGACGAAGACGAGGACGAGGACGAGGAGGACGACGAGCCTGCGCGCGGTCGGGCCAGCAAGAAGAAGGCCGCACCAGCCAAACGTTCCAGCCGAGCCCGAAAGACCTCGAAGAGCTAAGCCGGGGGAGTACGACTGGCGGGGTCTAGGTGTCCAGCGCCTCGGCGGCGTTCCGAGCGGCGATCTGCACCGGATCCCACACTGGTGAGAACGGCGGCGCATACGACAAATCGGTCATTGTCAGTTCGGACGCCGTCATCTCGTTCCACAAGGCGATGGCGCATGCGTCGATGCGCTGGGCCGATCCGGCGCCGTGCCCGACGATCTGCGCCCCGAGCAGCCGGCCCGACCCCTGCTCCGCGAGCATCTTCACGGTGAGTGGTTTCGAGCCTGGGAAGTAGCCCGCCCGTGTCGTGGACTCCACCCGCCCCACGACGTACTGAAAGCCGGCCTCCGATGCATCCGCCTCGCGAAGCCCGGTCCTGGCGATCTCAAGGGCACAGATCTTCGACGCAGCCGAGCCGACGATGCCGGGAAACGTCGCATGGCCGCCACCCAGATTCGTGCCGAGCACCCGACCCTGCTTGTTCGCATGCGTGCCCAGTGCGACGTGCACCCAGCGCTGTGAGATCCGGTCGAACGACTCCACGCAGTCGCCGGCCGCCCACACGCCGTCCTGCCCGTGTACGGCCATCCGCTGGTCAGTCGAGATGCCGCAGCGGGCGCCGGTCGGCAATCCGGCTGCCGCCGCCATGTCGGTGTTCGCGCGCACGCCCATGCCGAGCACAACCACATCCGCGTCGTAGGAGTCCCGGTCGGTGACGACCTTCCGTACCCGAGTGTCGTCGTCGCTCTCGACCTCGAACCCGAGCAGGCTGGCGCCGGTGACAACGTCGACGCCCAGATCCTCGATCGCGGTCCGGACGAGCATGCCCATGTCAGGGTCGAGCGTCGTCATGGGCTGTGGCGCGCGATCCACGATGCGTACCTCGCAGCCATGCCTCAGGAGCGCCTCGGCCATCTCGACACCGATGTAGCCGGCGCCTACGACAACCGCCCGGCACGGGGCGCTGCGGCGTCGCTTGACGTCGTCGAGCCACCCCAACAGCCGTGCGCCGTCATCCAGCGTCTGGACGCCGATCACCCCGGCCGCATCGGCGCCAGGCACGTCCGGGCGTACCGGCATCGCGCCCGTGGCAACGACGACCTCGTCGAATTCAAGCGTCGAGAACGTGCCGGCGTCGACGTCGCGCACTTCCACGGTCCGGCTGTCGACGTCGAGGGCGATCGCCTCGTGCCGGATCCGCAAGTCGATCCCGTTGCGGCGGTGCTGCTCGGCGGTACGCGCGACCAGTGTCTGCTGGTTCGCGACATCACCGGCGACCCAGTAGGGGATGCCGCACGCGGAGTACGACGTGTGGTGGCTGCGCTCCAAGGCAACCACCTCGATCGTTTCGCCGCGTCGGGTGGCAACCCGCAACGCCTGACTCGCCGCGCTCATCCCGGCCGCGTCGGCACCCAGAACCACGATCCGTCGCACCACGACCCCAACCTAGCCGCGGGATCGGTCGGTCGACGGACCCTCTAGTGGGGGCCGCTTCGGGTTGCGATGGCGCGGAGTTCGAGGCTGGCAATGAGACGTGCGGCGACGTCGCGGAGTTTGACGTTGTGGTCTTGGGAGTAGCGGCGCAGGACTTCAAAGGCGCGATCGGGCGCAAGGCCGAGTCGTTCCATCAGGATGTCCTGGGCCTGCCCGATGAGCTTGCGGGCGTCCAGCGCCGTGTTCAGCTCGGCTTCGTTCCACGCGATCGCCAGGGCGCGGGCGGCGTGGCGAGCGAAGCTGGCGATGAACGCGACATCGTCCTGGGTGAAGTTGCGCGGCTGAGTCCAATAGGTATTGATACAGCCGATCCGGCGGCCATCGACCGTGGCCATCTCGGTCGACAGGAGGCTGGCGATGCCCGACGCGGCGACTTCGCGTGCCCAGGTCGGCCATCGGTCATCGTCGGCGAGATCGGACCTCGTCAGGGTCTGACCCGGTGGCCACCTGTGGTCGTAGCACGGACCCTCCTCGAGCTCATGTTGCAGCCGGTCGAGCTGCTCGACGAGTGGGTCGGTGGGCGCGATCGTCTCCAGCCGGTTGGAGGAACGGATGACGCTGATGCCGGCGTGGTCGGCGCCGAGCTGCGCCCGGACGTAGCCGACGATGTCCTCGGCGGTCTCGGTCGGCGTCGGAGCCGACTGAAGCGTCGCCGAGAGCTCGGCGAAGTCGAGCGCATCGTGGTCATGCATAGGCGGGCCTAGGCTTTCGTGCTCGATCCGCGGCACTGTCGCCATCTGGTATCTCAACCGTACGCCCCCGAGTTGGTGCGTCGAAGTCCCGCTCGCGATGTCGCGGTGAGGGTAGCGTCGACCTATGTGGACCAGCTCACGCTCGCACTGGTCGTCATCGGCGCGATCGCCGCACCGATCGTCCTCGGCTGGTGGCTTCTGCGCCACCGACGCGATCTGGGCACAGCCGCCGACCGGACGACGTTTCGTGCGTTGCACACCGTCGCGCTCGCCTCGCCGCCGCTCCGGCTCGGCCTGACCGAGTCCAGCGCCGTACGCGCGATCGGGTATCTGCGGACGCTCCTCGGAACGCCGGCGGTCGCGCTCACTGACAGCGAGCGACTGCTCGCTTGGGACGGCCGCGGTCACCACCACAGCGCCGACGTCGATCTGCTGGTCGCGGCCGTTGTGGCCGACGGCAGTCCGACGGTCCGCAGCGGTGCCGACGTGCGCTGCAACGACGTCGACTGCCCGCTGCGGCATGCGATCCTGTCGCCACTCACGGTCGACGGTCGCGTGGTCGGCACGCTGCAGGCATACACGACGGTCGCCTCGGCCGGCCTGGTCCGCGCCACCAACGAGGTCGCACGGTGGGTCTCCGGCCAACTGGAGCTCGCCGAGCTGGACCGGTCGCGTACCCGTCTCATGGAGGCCGAGGTCCGCGCGCTCCGGGCGCAGATCTCGCCCCACTTCATCTACAACTCGCTGACCGCGATCGCGTCATTCGTGCGCAGCGACCCAGAACGCGCTCGCGATCTGGTGTTGGAGTTCGCCGAGTTCACCCGCTATCTGTTCCGCAGCCGGCGCGACTTCACGACGCTGGCCGACGAGCTCCGGTCGATCGAGCGGTACCTCGCGCTGGAACAGGCCCGGTTCGGCGACCGGCTCCATGTCACGCTCCGGATCGCGCCCGAGGTGCTCCCGGTCGCAATACCGTTCCTGTGCCTGCAGCCGATCGTGGAGAACGCGGTCCGGCACGGGTTCGGCGGCAAAGCCGACGAGGGGCATCTGACGATCCATGCCGAGGACGACGGCAGCCACTGCATCATCACCGTCGAGGACGACGGTGTCGGCGGTGAGCCTGAGGTGGTACGGCGATCGCTGGCAGGAGAGGGCGAAGCGATCGGTCTCGGCAATGTGGACGAGCGGCTGCGCAGTGTCTTCGGCGACGACTACGGCCTGGTCGTCGAGACCGCGCCTGGGGCCGGTACGAAGGTGACGGTACGTGCCCCGAAGTACGCGGCTGGCGTCGACGCCTGAGACCCAATCAAGCCAGCCTGGTTCCGCAACCTCGGTCGCCGTATTGTGCGAAATGATGGTCGGCCCGCGTGACGGAGAGCAGTTGCGTGTGCTCGTCGTCGACGACGAGCCTCCCGCAGTGGACGACATCGCCTACTTGCTGGGTCAGGACGAGCGGGTGGGCGAGATCCTCACCGCGCCGACGGCGATGGATGCGCTGCGCATTCTCGAGGACGAGCGGGTCGACGCCTTGCTGCTCGACATCGCGATGCCCGGCCTCGACGGACTCGATCTGGCTCGCGTCCTGGCCCGGTTCAAGCGGCCGCCGCAGGTGGTGTTCGTGACGGCGCACGAGAACCATGCCGTCGAGGCCTTCGAACTCGGCGCGATTGACTTCTTGCTCAAACCGGTGCGCGGGGACCGGATGCGCGAGGCCATCGGCCGGGTCATCCAGCACGATTCCGACGCCGGTGATTTGGCCGACGACAGCAAGGTGATCCCGGTCCAGCTCGGTGGAGTGACCCGGTTCATCGCACGGTCCGATGTCACCTATGTCGAGGCGCAGGGCGACTATGCCCGGCTCCACACCGACGAGGGCAGCCATCTCATCCGGGTGCCGCTGGCCACGTTGAGCGAGCGTTGGCGGGCGGCCGGCTTTGTACGGGTACATCGCCGGCTGCTGGTCGCGATCCAGCACGTGACCGAACTGCGCATGGAGGCCGGCCACTGCAGCGTGGTGGTCGGCGGCGACGTCCTGCAGGTCAGCCGTCGGCACACGCGTGAGCTGCGCGACCTCCTCATGCGTGGCACAGGAGGGTGAGCCGGTGATGACGCAGTCGCCCCCGCGACGGGTCCGGATCACCAGCCCGCGCACCAGCGTCCGCCGATCGAACTCGGTCGTTGTCGCCCACGAGATCAACGAGCAGACCCTGCTCGGCGAGGTCTACATGCGGTCGCTGGTGCGCAGCCAGCTTCGACTCGCGGTCGTGGTGCTCACGATCCTCGGCCTGTTCGTCGCCGGGCTGCCGCTCGCGTTCCACTTCGCACCGTCGCTTGCCGAGATCGAGGTCATGGGGATTCCGGTGCCATGGCTCGTGCTCGGCTTCGTGGTCTACCCGGCCTTCGTCTCGATGGGCTGGGTCTACGTCCGCCACGCCGAGCGCAACGAGGCGCGGTTCGCCGAGTTGGCGGAGGTGCCGCCGGACTCGATCGGCCTGCCGTCCCGGAAGTGATCCAGCGCCGTGAACACGTCATATGGAGTCGTCGCCGTGGCGCTGGTGACGGTGGCAACCGTTCTGCTCGGGACGCTCGGCCTGCGTTTCAGCCGTACGACGAGTGACTTCTACGTCGCGTCCCGGAGCGCTGGCCGCCTGTCGAACGCCTCAGCGATCGGCGGTGAATACCTGTCGGCCGCGTCGTTTCTCGGCGTCGCCGGTCTCGTGCTCGCCTACGGCGTCGACATGCTGTGGTACCCGGTCGGCTGGACGGCCGGCTATCTGGTGCTCCTTACCCTGGTGGCGGCACCGCTTCGCCGTTCCGGCGCGTACACCCTGCCGGACTTCGCGGAGGTGCGGCTCGAGTCGCTTCCGGTGCGGCGGCTCGCGAGCGCCTTCGTCATCCTGATCAGTTGGCTCTACCTGATACCGCAGCTCCAGGGCGCCGGGCTGACCCTCGAGGTGATCGCCGGCGCTCCCGAGTGGGTCGGGATCGTCTTGGTCGGAGTGGTGGTGCTGCTCAACGTGCTCTCCGGGGGCATGCGCAGCATCACGTTCGTCCAGGCCTTCCAGTACTGGCTGAAGCTGACCGCATTGTTCGTGCCGCTGGTGTTCTTGCTGACGGCCTGGCGAGGCAACGAGCCCGATGCGGGGCGAGCTGCGCTGCACGACACGAACTGGTTGTTGCCGCTGCAATCCCATCCGCACGCGCTCTATCTGACGTACTCGATCATCGCCGCGACCTTCCTCGGCACGATGGGTCTGCCCCATGTCGTGCTGCGCTTCTACACCAACCCGGACGGCACGGCGGCGCGGCGTACGACGCTGTTGGTGCTCGGCCTGCTTGGCTTCTTCTACCTGATGCCCGCGCTGTACGGTGTGCTCGGCCGGATGTACGCCGGCGACCTCGCCCATGCGGGGCGCTTCGACACCGTGGTGCTGGTGTTGCCGAGCCGGCTACTCGGCACCGACGCCGCCGATCTGTTCGGCGCCCTGCTCGCCGCTGGAGCCTTCGCGGCGTTCCTCTCCACATCGTCAGGACTCACTGTGGCGGTCGCCGGCGTCGTCAGCCAGGACATCCTCGGCGGTCGGATCCGCGGCGTGAGGGCGTTCCGCATCGCGACGGCGCTCGGCGTCGCGGTGGCCTTGTTGCTGGCGTTGGCGAGCCGAGATGTCAGCGTCGCGAGCACGGTGGGGTGGGCCTTCGCCATCGCGGCGTCGACCTTCTGCCCGCTGCTCATCCTCGGTATCTGGTGGCCGCGGCTGACCGGCGTCGGCGCGGCCACGGGCCTGGTGATCGGCGGCCTGGCCTCGGGAACGGCGGTCGCGTTGACGATGATCGACCCCGACCGGGGAGGATGGCTCGGTGCCCTGCTCACCGAGCCGGCCGCCTGGTCGGTGCCGTTGGCGTTCACGGCGATGATCGCCGCCTCACTGCTGACACCACATCGGGTGCCGCCGAACGTCGCGCGGACGATGGTGCGGCTGCACACGCCGGAGTCGCTCGACGTCGACCGCGGCAGCTGGCATCCGGAGCGCCGGGTCTCACCGTCCTGACCGCTCGTCGCTCGCAACCGCCCGTCCAGCCCGTTCGTCGCGGGCGGTCGGCGCATCCTGTCGCGCCAGGGCACCGAAGTCCTCCGGGCCGTGCCTACCGTGAAGCCGATCCCGACCCATGTCGGGCCCGCAGGGATAGGAGATCATCATGGCTGCTATTTCCGACTCAGCTCCTCCCACCACCCGTACCGAAACCATCCGGGCGGCCGCGTCCCAGATCGCCGATCCGGCCCCGTTGGGCCTGGCCGCGTTTGCGTTGACCACCTTCGTCTTGAGCGTCATCAATACCGACATGGTCGATCGAAGCGCCGAGCCTGTGGTCTTCGGCCTGGCGCTCGCCTACGGCGGCCTCGCCCAGTTCGCGGCGGGCATCTGGGAGTTTGCCAAGGGCAACACGTTCGGAGCGACCGCGTTCTGCTCCTTCGGCATGTTCTGGGTCTCGTTCTGGTACCTCACCGGCCACACCGATCTGAGCGGCGTCGCAAACCTGAACGACACCCAGAACGGCATCGGCCTCTACCTACTCGCCTGGGCCTTGTTCACCCTCTACATGACGGTGGCAGCAAGCCGCGTGAGCCTTGCCGTGCTGACCGTGTTCGTCCTGCTGACGGTCACGTTCTTCATCCTGGCGATCGGCTGGTTCGACGGCGAGTCCAGTGGCTGGATCAAGCTCGGTGGTTGGGTGGGACTCCTGACCGCGTTGGCCGCGTGGTACGCGTCCTGGGCCGGCGTCACGAACTTCACGTTCAAGCGTTCGGTACTCCCGACCGGTCCGCGCTGAGCCGTAGAGCCGTGCCGCGGGGGACCACACCTGAGCTGGCGTGGTCCCCGCAGCGGTCACACGTGAACCCAGGCCGTCGCGCCACCCCCATGGGAGGTTGAAATCCATGTCGACAGATCCTGAGGGCCAGGTCTCCGAAACCCAGATCGCGGTCCATTGGCGCGAGGAGGAGTACTACCCTCCGCCCGAGTCGTTCGTCGCCCAGGCGAATGCGACCGATCCATCGATCTTCGCCAAGTTCTCCGAGGAGAGCTTCCCCGATTGCTTCACCGAGTACGCCGACCTGCTCACGTGGGACAAGAAGTGGGACACCGTACTCGACACGAGCAAGCCGCCGTTTTGGAAGTGGTTCGTCGGTGGGCGGCTGAATGCGTCGTACAACTGCGTCGACCGGCACCTGGAAAGCGACCGCAACAAGGCGGCGTTCATCTGGGTGCCCGAGCCGGAGGATGAGGCGACACAGGTCCTCACCTACCAAGAGCTCTACAAGCGGGTGAACGAGTTCGCCGCGCTGCTGCGTGACTGGGGCGGGGTCGAGGCGGGTGACCGGGTCACCTTCCACATGCCGATGGTGCCCGAGCTTCCGATCGCGATGCTCGCGTGCGCCCGCCTCGGAGTGATCCACTCCCAGGTGTTCGGCGGGTTCAGCGGTGCGGCCTGCGGCGACCGGATCGCCGATTCGCAAAGCCGCATCCTCGTGACCATGGACGGCTACTACCGGGGCGGAGCCCTGTCCGATCACAAGGCGAAGGCCGACGAGGCCGTCGAGCGGGCGCGCAAGGAGGGCCACGAGGTCGACAAGGTACTGGTCTGGCGGCGCAAGCCGGGTGAGTACCTCTCCGAGACCCCGATGGTCGAAGGTCGCGACTTCTTCGTCGACGAGCTGCTGACCGACTACGTCGGGAAGATCGTCGAGCCGGTGTCGATGCCCGCCGACGCGCCACTCTTCCTCATGTACACCAGCGGCACGACGGGCAAGCCCAAGGGCGCCCAGCACAGCATCGGCGGCTACCTGTCATACGTCGCGGGGACGTCGAAGTACTACCAGGACATCCACCCGAACGACACGTACTGGTGCGCCGCCGACATCGGATGGATCACCGGTCACTCCTACATCGTCTACGGACCGCTGGCGCTCGGCACGACGAGCGTGCTCTACGAGGGAGCGCCGAACTGGCCCGATGCGGGGCGCTGCTGGCGGATCGCCGAGCGGCTCGGCGTCAACATCTTCCACACCGCGCCGACGACGATCCGGATGCTGCGCAAGGTCGGCCCGGACGAGCCGGCGAAGTACGACTACCACTTCAAGCACATGACGACGGTCGGCGAGCCGATCGAGCCCGATGTGTGGCGGTGGTACTTCGACGCCGTGGGCAAACGCGAGGCGGCGATCGTCGACACCTGGTGGCAGACCGAGACGGGCGGGTTCCTCGGCAGCACGCTACCCGGCGTCCAGCCGATGAAGCCGGGCAGCTGCGGTCCGGCCGTGCTCGGCATCTACCCGGTGATTCTCGACGAGCTCGGCAACGAGATCGAGGCCGGCAGCGGTACGGCCGGCAACATCTGCATCCGCAATCCGTGGCCGGGCATCATGCAGACCATCTGGGGCCAGCCCGACCGCTTCGTCAGCACCTACTACGCGAAGTACAACACCGATCCGGACAGCACCGACTGGCGCGATTGGCCGTACTTCGCCGGAGACGGTGCGGTGCAGGCCAAGGACGGCTACTTCCGCATCCTCGGCCGGGTCGACGATGTCATCAACGTCGCCGGCCATCGGCTGGGTACGAAGGAGCTCGAGTCTGCTGCCATCACAGTCGACGAGATCGCCGAGGCGGCCGCCGTCCCGGTCGTCGACGAGCTGCGCGGCCGAATCGTCGAGATGTACGTCGCGCTCAAGCCGGGCTATGACCAGGATGCCGAGATCGAGGACAAGGTACGGCAGGCGATCGAGCGCGAGATCGGCAAGATCGCCCGGCCCAAGCACGTCTGGATCGTGCCCGACATGCCGAAGACGCGCTCCGGGAAGATCATGCGGCGGGTCATCGCGTCGGTGACCAACTTCGCCGACGTCGGCGACGTCACGACCCTGGCGAACCCGGAGATCGTCGAGGACATCCGGCATCAGGTGCAGAGCGCGAAGGTCGAGAGCGGCGAGGTGCCGCGCGAGCTGACCGCCGAGGAGGAGGCCGAGATCAAGGCGTTCGGCACCGCGGAGTAGGCCTGCCACGTACTCCGGCCCCCTGGGCACGAGGTGCTCAGGGGGCCGGAGTGCTGCTGTAGGTGGTTACGGCAGGTAGTAGGTCGGGTTCGGCACCTTCACCGTCCGGTCGGCGTGCCCGCCGATCAGGTCGGAGAACTGGTCCCCGAAGTTGGCGATGATGTCGTAGCCCTGGCTTTCGACGTAGGCCCGCACCGCGGACTTGTACTGGATGGTGCTGCAGTTGCCGGTCGGGTAGCACGGCGTACCGCCGTAGATCGCCTGCGGCGGCGTCGCCCCACTCGCCCACTTGGTGTAGTAGTTCTCGGGCGCGAAGTACTGGTAGCCGACGTCGGCCAGGTTCTGGATCGTGGCCGCCCGCTGCGGCTCACGCCGCCCGGTGAGGCCGACGATCGTGCAGCCGGCGTCTCCGACCTTGTTGACCAGGTCGACCATGCCGGGAACCGCCGGGAACAACCGACCCTGCACCCACACGTCCTGCAGCGCAGGATCGAAGTTGAAGTGCATCGCGTTGTCTTCCATGTCGTAGTTCCACAGCGTGGTGTCGTCGGCGTCGAAGACCACCGCCGGCTGCCCACCAGCACGGATCTCTCGCTTGCACTGGTTGACCAGGCGGTTGGTGTTGTCGGCTTCGATCCCGGCGACCTCGGAGATGTACGGCGAGCTGACCTTGTTCGAGATCCCGGCGCTGGTGGCGTTGTAGTAGGCGCGGACCGTCGACTTGGCCGAGTCCATGTTCGGAATGCCCTCGCCACCCGCGGTCAGCCCGCTGGAGCCGTCCGGCTTCATCGTGAAATCGGTGCGTGGGGCCAGCTCCGGCTCGCTCACGCCCGGCAGGTTCGGACTCGGCAGGTAGTACGTCGGGTTGGGCAGCTTCAGCGTCGCGTCGGCGAACCCGCCCTGTAGGTCGGACCACTGGTCACCGATGTTGAGCACGATGTCGTAGCCGAGGTCGTTCTCGATGTGCTTGCGGGTGTAGGCCTTGTACTCGACGGTGGTGCAGGCGGCCACGCAGCTGACGTAGGACGGCTTGTTGGAGTCAGGACCATCCCACTTGGTGTAGAAGTTGTCGGCGTTGAAGGCGGTGTAGCCGACCTTCTCGAGGTTGCCGATGGTGGCCGCCTCCTGGACGAACCGGCGGCCGGTGATGCCGAAGATCGAGTAGCCCTTGGCCTCGGCGGCGGCCACGAAGTCAGGCATTCCGGGGGTGGCCGGGAACCTCATCGGGAACACCCAGTCGTTGGCCTGCTTGACCGGGTCGAAGTTGAAGTGCATGTCGTTGTCTTCCATGTCATAGGTCCACAACGTCGTGTCGTCGGCATCGAAGACGAGCGCCTTGTGTGCCGCCGGGTCCACCTCGGGCAACGCCGCGAGCGTCCTCGCCTCGATCCCGGCCATCTCCGAGATGTAGGGGGAGCTGACCTTGTTCGCGATCCCAGCACTGCTGGCGTTGTAGTAGGCACGGATGGTCGCCTTGACCGAGTCCATGTTCGGGACGAACTCACCCCCGGCGGTCAGCCCGCTGGAGCCGTCCGGCTCCATCACGAAGTGTGTCCTCGGCGCCAGCGGGGGACCCGGTTGGCCGCCGGGGGCCGCGCCGGCCGATGGAGCGAGCATGACGGCGATAGCACCAAGCATCAGGGCCACCGCGACCGTACGGAGGTGACGTTTTGACATATTCTGTTCCCTTACCCGCGACAAATGACGGCCTGACGTTACGCCGACGTCGCTACTGGGCCAAGAGCCGGGAGGCACTTGGCTGACGGTCCGCCCCCAGCACGGGCACCAGTCGCGCGGACGCATCGGGTGTCCGCCGCGCCATGCATCTACCCGGGCGCTCGTGCACCCGGGTACGGTCACGTCAGCGGGTGCGATCGCGGAGGTCTGGCAATGAGCAGAGCGATCCGATTCGGGGTTCGTCGGTGGATCAACCAGGTGCCGGTCGGCCGTCGTGCTGTGGCAGCGGTCGGCGTACTGCTCGGACTGGTTGTCGTCACGATCGGGCTCAGCGCCGCGTTCGTGTTCCATCAACACGAGGCCCAGGGGCAGCTGGACGATCACGCGGTGCCGTTGTCGTCCGCGGTCTCGGCCGCGTCGCTGAATGCCAAGGGGGCGGCCAACGACGAGCGGGGCTTCCTGCTCACCGGCGATCAGGTGTACCTGTCCGAGCTCGACAAGCGCGTCGGAGCGGCTCGAGATTCCTTTGATCGGGCCAGCACGTCGGCGATCGGTGACGAGGTCGGCTACGTCGAACACGCTCGTGCTGGCTTCGAGCGCTGGGTTACGGCACTCGACGCCGAGTTCGCGCTCTTCCGAAATGGCGAGCGCAGCGCGGCGGTCCAGGCAGCGGTCGGCGCAAACCGCGATCTGCGCAAGTCATATGAGGCTGCGCTCGCAGATGCCCAGCGGAGCGCAGACCAGGCGGTCGACCAGGACGAGGGCGCCGTGAACGACGCATCCAGCTGGGGCTGGGTCGTCCTCGCATTCCTCGTGATGGCCCTGATCGGTGGATGCTTCATCGCCACCTGGCTCGTTCGCTCGGTCATCATTCCGCTCAACACGCTCGCGAACCTGCTCGGTCGCGCCGGTCGCTAGGCCCCTCACCGCAGACCGCCGTGTTGCCGTTGCTGAGTAAGGCCAGGCCGCTCTCGTCCGATGTGATGGGTACGAGGGAGCAAACGAGGGACGACGCAGCCCCGTGAATCAGGCAGACCACCGGGGGCTGTCTCATGACAGCCCTGAGCCCGGTCAGCTCGCCGTCGCCTCGCTGACGTTGCGTCGGGTCAGCGGCGGCGTACGTCGTGGTATCGGTAGGTCAGAAGGAAGACGCCCAACACCACGGCCAAGGTCGCCATGATGACGAGCATCGAGATCAGGGGATGCATGCGGGTCAGTCCCTCAGCGTTCGGAACTCACGCCGCGCGGGGGGCGACGGTGCCACCGAACATCGAGTGTGTGTTCCGGCCCAGCATAACCCGGCACTCGTCTCGCTGGATCGCGGCACGCCTGGCCCGGCACGCCGTACCGTCGATTCGCCGAGTCTCGGGATGTGAACTCCGCGTCCGAGATGCGTCGGAGTGGTGACACGCTCATGCTCCCCGCCGAGAACGATGTGTGACCTCGCCGTTTAGTGCGGCGCAGTACCCCCTGCGCCCCCGCATTCCGTTCGCCCCCGCGGGGTGATCCGCAGGTCCATTGACATGTCCTCCGACCGCGCGCACGCTCGAAGGACGACCGGCTTGCCGGACGCCGAGAGCCAAGCCGCTCGGGGATGAACCGCCAAAGAGGGTGGATCCGATGCGCAGGCGACTGGTACGAGCATTTCTGGCATGTTCACTGCTGCTGTTTGTCGGCCCGACCATGTTGGCCGCGGCCCCTGGCCCATCGGCGGTGAGCGTCACCTCGAGTGCCGAGGGCGTTCCCTCGTTCGGGCACGTCTTCGTCATCATCGGCGAGAACACCGAGTTGGGCCAGCTGAACAAGTCCAACTCCCCGTACCTGCTCAATGAGCTGAAACCACAGTCCGCGTGGCTCACCAACTACTTCGCGCTCACGCATTTCTCGGAGGCGAACTACGTCGGGATGACGTCCGGTCAGTTCACGCGCTGCCAGCAGTTCGACGGCTCGGCCGCGTCGTGCCATCAGGACGTGGACAACCTGTTCCGCCAGCTCGACGTGGCCGGAGTGTCGTGGCAGAGCTGGATGGAGTCCATGCCCGCACCGTGCACGCTGACGAGCACGGGCAGCCCGCGCGACCTGAACCATTACGGCGCCAAACACAACCCGGCGATCTTCTACGACAACATCGAGGGAGCCGGGGGAGTGTGGTCCTCGACCAACCCATCCACCGAGTGCCTGACCAAGGACATCCCCGCCGGCGGCACCGGGCCGAACGACATGAGCACGTTCGACGCCGCGCTCGCTACCGGTGACGTCGCCCGCTTCAACTACGTCGTGCCCAACGAGTGCGAGGACGGTCACGACAACTGCAAACCGGTTGGGAACTCCATCACCCAGTTCGACAACTTCCTGGCTCGAGAGGTACCCAAGATCACGAACTCCCCGGCGTTCGGCGCCGACGGCCTGCTCCTGATCACCTTCGACGAGGGCACCTCGAACCGTGGCGACGGCAACGGACACCAGTTCTCCGGAGGCGGCAACATCGCGTTTGTCGCGCTGGGACCGCTCGTGCAGCCCGGCGTCTACGGCGACACGTTCGACCATTACAGCCTGCTGCGCACCATCGAGGACGGGTACGGGATCACGACCCACCTGGCCAATGCCGCAGCGGCGACACCGATCAACAACATCTGGTCCAACTAGGGACGCTTGCCTATGCCGTGCTGAAGTCGCCAGTGGTCCGGCGTCCTCCCAGAACCCAGCCACTCTCGGGAGATTTGGAGATGTCATGAACGACTCCATGGACATCGGTTCAGAACAGCATCAGGAATCGCCAGCCTCCGCCAATCCAGGGCTCAGTCGACGGGACCTGCTGAGAAACACCGGGCTGTTGGGCCTGGGCGCATTAGGCGGGTCGCTGTTGCCGGCCGCCGGAGCTTCGGCCCAACCATCTTCGTCGGGATCCAGCCCGATCGAGCACATCGTCGTCTGTTGCCAGGAGAACCGGTCGTTCGACCACTACTTCGGCTTCGCTCCGTTCGTCGGCCCGTACGGCGTCCCCCCTGGCTATTCACAGCCCGACGGCAACGGCGGCAGCGTCACGCCGTTCGAGTTCACCGATCTCGGCACTCCCGACATCCCCCACGGGTGGACCGCGATGCACGACGAGTACCACGCCGGCGCGATGGACGGCTTCTTCACGACTGCCGGTGCTGACGGGATGGGCTACTACACCGGTCAGCAACTGCCCTTCTACTACAGCCTGTTCGACGACTCCACGCTATGCACGAACTTCTTCTCCGGACAGATGGGGCCGACCTGGCCCAACCGCTTCTATCTCGCCGCCGGCACCTCTGGAGGCATCACCACGAACGGTGTGTGGGGCTACGGCGTCTTCGACTATCCGATCATCCTCGACCTGCTCGACGCCGCCGGAGTGACCTGGAAGGTCTACAACATCAGCTGGGACAGCGTCCCGTTCGGCAACACGGACAACGTGTTCGTCTTCTGGGAGCGCTATGCCCACGACAACCGCACTCGCGGCAGCAAGGGCGGCTACTTCAACGACCTGAGACGCGACCGGCTCCCACAGGTGTCGTTCATCATCCCGAGCTTCGCGCGGGGCTGGGACGAGCATCCGCCGGCAGACATCTCGGTCGGGATGGGGATCCAGGAGAACCTCATCAATGCGCTGCGCGAGTCCTCGGCGTGGGACAGCTCGGCATACATCCTGACCTACGACGAGTCGGGTGGTTACTTCGAGCACGTGCCGCCCCCGCAACTCGATGCGTACGGGCTCGGGATCCGGATCCCGACCTGGGTGATCTCCCCGTTCGCGAAGAAGTCGCATCTCGAACCGACGCTCTATGAGCACACTTCGGTGCTCAAGTTCATCGAGACCGTGTTCGGGCTGCCGACACTCGCGTCGATCAATCACCGGTTCGACACGTCCACGCCAGGCGGTCCGAACAACCAGGCTGCGAACGGCCAGGCGCTCGGTCCACCCGCGCCACCGAGGGACGGACTGAACACCATCGGCAACCTGATGGAGTGCTTCGAGTTCTGACCCTGATCTGGAGCTAGCGCGAAGGTTGAGAGTTCGGCTTTTCTCAAGCAGCCGGGCCCGGCAGCTTGAGTGAGCGTGTCGCGCGTCGTTGACTGATCCGCGAAGCTATACGGATCTTCATCTCGGGAGTCCCGATGGACCGGATCTCTTCCTTCGTACTCGCTCATCGTCGGTGGGTCTTCGGCTTCTGGCTGGTCATGTTCGTGGCCGGGATAGCGGCGGCCGGCGCTGTTCCCAACCGGTTGAGTTACGACTTCGCCCTCCCCGGACAGCAAGGCTACGAGACCGAGCAGAAGATCATCGCTTCCTACCAGGGCGCCAACGCGCAGGCGGCGTACATCCCGGTGGTGACGGTTCCGCAGGGCCAGACGATCACGGGCTCGGCCGCGGACGTCCAGGCGGTGTACAGCGCCCTGGAGAAGATCCCGACCCTCCGCGTGGTCGACTACTTCCAGACCAAGGATCCGGGATTCATCACCAGCGACGGCCGGACCACGTTCGGCATCATCTACGAGCCACAGCCCAACGGGTTCGTCGACCCCAATCAGACGAAGATCGAGGACATGTTCAATGCCCAGCTCAAGCAGCACGGCCTCACCGGGGGGCTGACCGGCTACTCACAGCTGGCCTCCGGCGGCGGAGACAACGGCGGGCCGAGCGTGCTCGAGGAGACGCTGCTCGGGGCGCTCGGTGCCCTTGCGGTGCTCGCCTTCGTGTTCGCATCCCTCCTGGCGCTGGTGCCACTCCTCATCGCCGCGGTCTCGATCCTCACGACGTTCCTCATCGTGCTGCTGCTCACCACCTTCACGGAGGTGAGCTTCGTCGTGCAGTTCCTCATCGCCTTGGTCGGACTGGGTGTGGCGATCGACTACTCGCTGCTCGTGGTCTCCCGATGGCGGGAGGAGATCGCGCACGGCCACGACAACCACGACGCAGTCCGCATCTCGGTGCGGACCGCCGGCCACGCGGTGTTCGCGTCCGGTGTGACTGTCGCCATCAGCCTGATCGCCCTCGTGGTGATCCCGGTGCCGCTGCTTCAGAGCATGGGCTACGGCGGCATGCTCATCCCGCTGTGCAGTGTCGCCGTCGTGCTGACGCTGCTCCCCGCGATGCTCGCGTCCATCGGTCCACGCGTCGACATCCCGCACATCCGCAAGGAAGGCACCGCCTCGCGTGGGTGGACTGCTTGGGCGCGCATGATCGTCAAACGCCCCTGGCTGTACGCCGGGGCAGCGATCATCGTGCTCGCGATCCTCATCTCACCCCTGCGGCAGATCCAGTTCGGACAGTCCAACACTGCCTCCCAAGGCACGGGGAGCCCCGCGTACCACACGTTGCAGACCCTGATCGACGGGAATGTCGGCACCGGCGTCGTCTCTCCGATCGTGCTGCTGGCCGACAACCAGAACGACGCCTCGGCCATCGCTGCGGCCGCAGCAAAGGTCGACGGGGTCCACCTGGCCGTGCCCGCCGCGCCTGGCACCGACGGGCGGACGGCCGTCGATGTCATCCCGGACCACGAGACCGTGAGCTCGAACTCCGTGCAGGTCGTCGATCGAGTAACGGCAGCGACGGAGTCATTGCCTGGCTACGTCGGCACGGCGGGGCTGGGCGCGACGATCGTCGACTACCGGCACGCGGTCTACGACAACTTCCCCTATGTCATCGCCCTGATCGCGTTCATCACCTTCCTGCTCCTGATGCGGACGTTCCGCTCGATCCTGCTGCCGATCAAGGCGGTGGTCCTCAACCTGATCAGCCTCGGAGCCGTGATGGGGCTGGCCACCTGGTTCTGGCAGGAGGGCAACGGCTCCCAAGCCGTGTTCGGCATCGAGGGCACAGGTGCGATGACGTTCTGGTTACCTCCGCTGATATTCGCGTTCCTGTTCGGCCTGTCGATGGACTACGAGGTGTTCATCCTGAGCCGGATGCGCGAGGAGTACGACCGCAGCGGGTCCACTGAGGCAGCCGTGGTACGTGGCATCGGACGCACCGGGCGTCTGGTCACCTCTGCCGCACTGATCCTGTTCTTCGCCTTTGCCGCTTTGGCGTCAGCGCCGGGCACGGACATCAAGGTCTTCGCCACCTGTCTCGGTGTCGGCATCCTCCTCGACGCCACCATCGTTCGCGCGGTGCTCGTTCCGTCCCTGGTCGTCCTCTTCGGCCGGTGGAACTGGTGGCTGCCGGAGTGGATCGCCAGGATCATGCGAGTCCAGCCCTCGAAGCTGCACGCCCACGGCGAGCCCGGTCTCGACGACGTCGACCTCACCGAGCCGCAGGTCCCCGCCGCGTCGGATTAGCCGCGTTTGTCGGGTGGGCCGACGGGAACAAGGCGGCGTCCAACGGAGTTTAGTCAGTACGACTCAACTTTAAGGACTGCAATGACCTCGAAACGACTGCCTGTGCTCTTCCTGGACGACCTGGTGATGTTGCCGGGGATGGTCGTGCCGATCGAGCTGGGGGAGGGCGCCCGCGCTGCGGTCGACGCAGCTCAGTCAGCGGCCGACGGTGGCACCCCTGAGCTGCTGGTTGCGCCCCGGCTCGACGGCGCCTACGCCTCCTACGGCGTGGTCGCGCAGGTCGAGCAGGTCGGCAAGTCCCGCAGCGGCACCCCCGCGGCTGTGCTGAGGACCGGCACCCGGGCACTGATCGGCAGCGGTGTCACAGGACCCGGTGCCGCGCTGTGGGTCGAGGCCGAGCCGGTCGAGCCGTCCCCGGTGACCGACGAGGTGCGCGCGCTGGCCGCCGACTACAAGAAGCTGGTCGTCGAGCTGCTGCAGAGGCGCGAGGCCTGGCAGATCATCGACTCGATCAACACCATCACCGACCCCGACCTGCTTGCCGACACGGCGGGCTGGGCACCGTACCTGTCCATCGAACGCAAGCAGCAACTGCTCGAGACACCCGATGTCGCCGAGCGGCTCCCGCTCCTCATCGAGTGGACGAAGGCGTATCTGGCCGAGTCCGAGGTGAACGAGCAGATCGACTCCGACGTCAGGGAGTCGCTCGAGAAGAGCCAGCGCGAGTTCCTGCTGCGTCAGCAGCTTGCCGCCATCCGCAAGGAGCTCGGCGAAGGCGAACCCGACGGTTCCGACGACTACCGGGCGCGGGTCGAGGCTGCTGACCTGCCCGACGCCGTCCGCGAAGCCGCGCTGCGAGAGGTCGACAAGCTGGAACGGTCCAGCGACCAGAACCCGGAGGCAGGCTGGATCCGGACCTGGCTGGACACCGTGCTCGACCTGCCGTGGACCGTCACCACCGAGGACGTAGCCGACATCACGACTGCGCGCGAGGTGCTCGACGCTGACCATCACGGGCTGGACGAGGTCAAGGACCGGATCGTGGAGTATCTCGCGGTCCGTGCCCGCCGCGCCCAGCGTGGGCTGTCGGTGGTCGGCGGCCGCGGGTCCGGCGCGGTGGTCCTGCTGGCCGGCCCGCCCGGCGTCGGCAAGACGTCCCTGGGCGAGTCGGTGGCACGCGCCCTGGGCCGGAAGTTCGTCCGAGTCGCACTCGGTGGCGTCCGGGACGAGGCCGAGATCCGCGGGCACCGGCGTACCTACGTAGGCGCCCTGCCGGGCCGCATCGTGCGCGCCATCAAGGAGGCCGGGTCGATGAACCCGGTCGTGCTCCTCGACGAGGTCGACAAGGTCGGATCGGACTACCGAGGCGACCCCGCAGCCGCGCTCCTCGAGGTGCTGGACCCGGCGCAGAACCACACGTTCCGCGACCATTACCTGGAGCTGGACCTCGATCTGTCCGACGTGCTGTTCATCGCGACGGCCAACGTGCTCGAGACCATTCCGCCGGCGCTGCTCGACCGGATGGAGCTCGTCACCATCGACGGGTACACCGAGGAGGACAAGGTCGCGATCGCCAGGGACTTCCTGGTGCCACAGCAGTTGCAGCGCGCTGCGCTGACGCCTGAGGACGTCACCATCACCGACGACGCGCTCCGCGAGATCGCAGCCAACTACACGCGAGAGGCAGGGGTACGCCAGTTCGAGAGGCTCCTGGCGAAGGCGTTCCGGAAGGCCTCGTTGGGTGAGACCCCGGCGACCATCGACCTCGACGACCTCAAGGATCTGATCGGGCGACCGAGGTTCACCCCGGAGTCGCGGGAGCGTACCGCCGTCCCCGGTGTGGCGTCCGGACTGGCCGTCACCGGCATGGGCGGTGACGTCCTGTTCGTCGAGGCGACCTCGGTCCCCGGCGACAAGCAGGGCCTGACCCTGACCGGTCAGCTCGGCGACGTCATGAAGGAGTCGGCGCAGATCGCGCTGTCGTGGGTACGCGCCCACGCCAACGAGCTCGGCATCGACCAGGCCCTGTTGGATCGGCCGATGCACGTCCACTTCCCGGCCGGCGCCGTCCCCAAGGACGGCCCGTCGGCCGGTGTGACGATGACGACCGCACTGGTCTCGCTGCTCACCGGCCGCCCGGTGCGCGCCGAGGTCGGCATGACCGGCGAGATCTCCCTGACCGGCCGGGTGCTGCCAATCGGAGGCGTGAAGCAGAAGCTCCTCGCCGCCCAACGAGCCGGTCTGACCGAGGTGTTCCTCCCGCAGCGAAACGAGCCGGATCTCGATGACGTCCCGAAGGATGTCCTCGATGACGTGACCGTGCACCTGGTGTCCACCGTCAGCGCCATCCTCGAGGACGCCCTCGAGCCCGCCGGCGCCGAAGTGGCGACCGCCGCCTGACCCTGGCGGTCGCCGCCGGCGTATCCGCGCTAAGGGATCTGGTACTCCCAGCCGGTACGCCACTCGAAGTCGGCGTCGATCAGGTCTTCGAGTGGGACGCGGTCGAGGTGGTGGTCGAGCGCGAACCTGGTCGCGATGTGGCCGATCACGAGGATCCGCCGGCCGTCCCACCGAGTCGGTACATCTGCCAGGAAGCCGGCCACTCGCCCGACCGCCTGCCGCCAGCTCTCCCCGCCGGGATAGGGCGTATCCAGCCAGCGACGGCGATCCTCGTGGACCTGGCTGCCCGGTGCGCCGTTCAACTCGCCGTAGTCGCACTCGCGCAGCCGCCAGTCCTGCAGCACCGGCAGGTCGGTCGACTCGAACGCGATCGCGGTCGTTTCGGCAGCCCGCCACAGGTCCGAGGTGAAGACCGCCGACAACCTGTCGTCGCGTCGACGATCGCCAAGCTCCTCGGCCAGTGCCTGACCCTTCGGGGACAGCCTCCCCGGCAGCCAACCCGTCGCGATCCCATGCTCGTTGTCCTCGGTGAGCGAGTGGGTCTCGAAGACGATCGTCGTGCCCACCGGCAACACAGTACTGACCGCACCGACGGCAGCGGCGCGGCGCTGAAACGACGAGTCTCATTCGGGCTTTGCAAGACGGTGCGCTCACTCCGACCATGGACTCATGGTCACTTTCACCCCCAGCGGGATCACCGAGTTGATCGACCGGCCAGTTCGCTACGACCTGGCGGAAAGCACCTGCCCGCCACTGAGTCTCGGGGACCTGGCCGACCCGGCCGAGATCGCGAGCCTGACGCTCGGCTATGGCACCACCCGCGGCGAACCCGAACTACGTGAACTGATCGCAGCGGGCTCCGGGGTGGACGCCGACCAGGTGATCGTGACGGTCGGCGCGATCGAGGCGATGTTCCTGCTCGCCCAAGCGGCCTGCAACCCGGGCGACCGCGTCCTGCTGGTCGCGCCGTACTTTCCACCCGCCCAGGCGGTGCCGGAAGGACTTGGCGCCGAAGTCGACCTGGTGCGCCTGTCCTTCGATGACGGCTATCGGCTCCCACTGGACGCGGTGTCCGATGCGCTGAGCCCGCGGACCCGTCTGGTATCGCTGGCCTCGCCGCAGAACCCGGCCGGCGTGCGATTCAGCGACGACGAGCTTCGCGCCGTACTCGCCCTGATGGCAGACCGCGCTCCCCAGGCGGTCCTGTTGGTCGACGAGACCTACCGCGCATCCACCTACGGAGACAGCCCAACGCCGCCATCGGTCGCAGCGATGTCACCCCGGCTCGTCACCACTTCTTCGTTGTCGAAGGCCCACGGGGCACCTGGACTGCGACTCGGCTGGCTCACCACGACGGACCCGGAGCTGTACGACCGGCTTCGCAGCGCCAAGTTCTACACGACGGTCGCCTGCTCGACAGTGGACGAATTCCTCGCCGCACAGACGCTCCGACGAAGCGCCGAGATCCTGGCACCACGTGCCATCCGGCTCGAGCGGGCACTGGCCGAACTGATCGAGTGGGCACAACACCAGCCGGTCGAGATCGTCCGGCCAGACGGCGGCGCCATGTGCTGCCTGCGCCTGCCCGCAGACCGATTCCCAGACGAGGCGGTCGCCTCCTTCTATCGTCACCTCGCCGAGAACAGCACTCGAGTCGCCCCCGGCTCCTGGTTCGGCGAGGACGACCGGGTCTTTCGGCTCGGTTTCGGCCACCTCTCGGCAAGCGACTTCAGCCCAGCACTCGACCGAGTCGCCGACGCCATCAAACAATCCCAGGGGTGAGCGAGGATCGGTCCGATGACTCAGGAAGCAGATCCCAACAAGCGCCGGCTGACGCGTTCCGAGGCCGTCGAGCTGCTCTCGCGTCCGCTCGTCGGCGTGTTCTCGTCGCTGAGCGAGGGCGGATGGATCCACTCGGTTCCGGTGCACTTCCTGTATTTCGAGGACCAACTGCGTTTCCTCGCCGGAGACCATGATGTGAAGACTCGCAACGTCGAGCGCAGTGGACGGGGGACCTTGTGCGTCGAGGTGACCGACGGCAGCACTCGCAGCTATGTCTCCGTGTCAGGACCCGTGGCCGTCCAGCGTTCGCCGGAGGCCACCGATCTGCGCGCGCTCGACGAGAAGTACTCCCGCGAGGACTTCGCCGAGGGCTGGGACGACGAGTCCTTCGCCTCGGCGGTCATGATCGTGGTCTCTCCTCAGCGATGGATCGCCTGGGCAGACTGGGACTGAGATAAGTTGACGCGACTGTTCTTCCGGGAGTGTCCATGGACCAGCCGCAGCGCGTACTCGTGAGCGCAGGCGCCTCCGGAATCGGCGCCTCGATCGCCGAGCGTTTCCGGGCCAACGGCGCCAAGGTGAGCATCTGCGACCGTGATGAGGCCGCCGTTCGGCTCGCTGTCCAGACCGACCCGGCGCTGCACGCCGTGGTCGGCGATGTCGCGGACGCCGATGACACCGAGCGCTGGGTCGAGGACGTCGTCGACCGGTGGGGCGGTGTCGACGTTCTCGTCAACAACGCGGGCATCGCCGGCCCGACGGCTCGTGTCGAGGAGGTCGACCCGGGGGCCTGGCGCGACTGCCTTGCGGTCAACATCGACAGTCACTTCCTCATGACCCGGCTCGTCGTCCCTCACATGAAGAGGCAGGAATCGGGCGCGATCGTGAGCATCTCGTCCACGGCCGGGCTCTTCGGCTACGGCATGCGCACCCCGTACGCCGCGTCCAAGTGGGCGGTCATCGGCTTCACGAAGTCGCTTGCCATCGAGCTCGGCCCGTTCGGTATCCGTGCCAACGCCGTGGCCCCCGGTGCCGTCGAGGGTCCACGCATGGACCGCGTCATCGAAGCTGAGGCCGCCCAGCGCGGAGTCTCGGCTGGCGTGGTGCAGCGGGAGTACGTCGAGAGCCAGTCGATTCCGCGCTTCGTCAAGCCCTCGGAGATCGCAGATATGTGTGCGTTCCTGGCCTCATCGGACGCCTCGATGGTCAACGGCCAGGTCATCGCGGTGGACGGCAACACCGAGACGTACCACATCGCGTCCCGCTGACCCGGCCGTCGGTCCGCCCGCTTGATGCGGGGCGTCGCGGCACGCCGTCGACTAGAGTTGACCGAACAATCAGTCAGGAGTCCTGCGATGGATCCCAGCCACGTGGCGACCGACATCGCCTCGCCGACCAATACGCCGGAGTCGAGGGCCAGCCAGAAGCCGCCGGAGGCCACCCGCAGCCTGCCCGGCATCGCCTACACCGATCCCGTGCTGTACGAGCAGGAGCTCACCGAGGTCTTCGAGCGAGCGTGGATCCTGGTCGGCCACATCTCCGAGCTCTCCGAGCCGGGCCACTACGTCACCGCGAACGTCGGCCGCGAGCCAGTCGTGGTCATCCGCGGCCACGACGGCGAGCTGCGTGCCATGTCGAACGTCTGCCGGCATCGGGCTTCGACGATCCTCGAGGGCACTGGCCAGACCCGCTCGGTCATGCGCTGTCCGTACCACGCGTGGACCTACGAGCTCGACGGTCAGCTGGCGGCGGCGCCGTCCGGCCAGGGATTCGCCTGTCTCGACCGGGACCAGGTGGCCCTGCCGCAGTTTCGGGTCGGTGTGGCCGGTGGCCTGGTGTTCTGCTGCCTCGACTCCAACCAGATGTCGCTGGAGGACATGCTCGGGCCGGTCGGGCCGTACCTCGAGTGGCTCAACATCGCCGGTCTCACGGTGCACCGCAGCGACCAGGGAGCGAGGTGGACCGAGGACTTCGACGAGAACTGGAAGATCCTGGCCGACAACTACCTCGAGGACTACCACGTCCCGGTCGCCCACCCCACGCTCGTCCGCCTCGTCGACGTCAAGGAGACCATCGGCGATAACAACGACTGGAGCGAGTGGTCGCGGGTTCCCTATCGCACCCGCCCGTCTCGCGACCCCCGCGAGCGTGAGTACCAGAGCCTGATCCGCCGGATGCCCGGCATGCCGGAGGAGTTCGAGGGATGGATGGGCCATGTCTGCATCTGGCCGGCGACGTTCATGGAGATCTACCCCCATCACATCGATACCTGGCAGCTCGAGCCGACCGGCCTGCTCACGACGCGGGCCACCACCATGACGATGGTGCATCCCGACGAGGACGACCAGGCCAAGCGGGCGCGAGACCTGATGCGCGAGCTCAACGTCGACATCATGGGCCAGGACGTCGACATCACCACCCGCGTGCAACGCGGCGTCCAGGCGCCGTCGTACCACTCGGGCATCCTCAACGACGAGCAGGAGTTCTCGGTGATCCGGTTCCAGCGGCGGCTGCGCGAGTTGCTGCCACGGATCGCCGAGCTCGAGGCGACGGCCACAGGGGAGCGAAGCGTTGACCCATCCTGACGCGTGGCTCTTCCTGCCTCCAGAGGTCGAGGCGCTGGTGCCACCGCTGCTGGCTCGGCTCGCAGCCACCGGTGGTGGCTCGCCGGACGAGGTCGAGCGCGACCTCCGCTATCGCATCGAGACGCTGATCCTCGAGGGCGACGCCGAGCAGTGGCGGACGTTCCTCTGTGAAGCGGCCGAGATCGTGGCCGAGTACGCCGGCGACGACGCCGAGGCGCAGCGCGTGCTCGCCTCGATCCTCGACGATCAGTTCTTGCTGGCCCGCGCCGTGGTCGACCTCGAAGGCACCGACCTCGACGCGCGCAGGCAACTGGCCCGCGCCGGCGCGACACCCCCGCGCGGCAGCCGCGTATAGGCGATCGCTGCAGCCGCCGCGTCGGCATCCCTGGCGCGTCCTGCCGTCAGATGCGGCCGGACCGTCTGGTCGCGCTTCGTGCCACGATGGTGGCCATGGGCGACTCCCCGGACGGCGACGGCGTGACTCCGGCCCGCGCCCAGACCGGCCGGGTCCAGTCGGTCGACCGCGCTCTGAACCTGCTTGACGCGGTGGCTTCTGCATCCTCGCGCGGAGAGACCGCAGCCGAGCTGGCCGCCAAGTGCGACATCAACCGGGCAACGGCCTGGCGGCTTCTCGTCACGCTGGAGGACCACGGGTTGGTCGAGCGAGATCCGACCACGAACCGGTACAAAGTCGGTCTGGCCCTGATCAGGATGTCGGCCGCGGCGGGCTACGACGGTCTGGTGAGGAGAACGCGTCCGATCCTTGAACGGGTGTCGGAGCAGACCGGCGAGACTGCTTCTCTCGCGACCGCCGGGCTGCATGGTGTGACCTACATCGGCGAGGTTGCCCCTCGGTCCGTCCTGGCCGTCAGTTGGCTCGCCCGCGAAGTCCCCTTGCACGCGACCTCGACCGGGAGGGCCTTTCTCGCCTGGCTTCCCCAGGACGAGGCGATCGGCATGCTCGAGCAACCGCTGCCGGGGTTCACCGACACCACCGTGACGGACTTAGACCTCCTGCTGGAAGAACTGACCAAGACTCGCGCCCGGGGCTATGCGGAGTGTGCGGGTGAGTTCGAGGCGACGTTGTACGGCGTGTCAGCACCCGTGCTGGACGAGTCCGACGCTCGGCCGCTGGCGGTCTTCAGCATCTGGGGTCCGGTCAACCGGGTTCCCGTCACGCGCTTCGCCGAGCTCGGATCGATCGCGGTCGAGGCCGCCGCCGAGATACGCGCCGTCATCACGGGATGACCAGGCGCTTCACCGACCGTCGGACACCTGTCTGAATCCAGCGCTTCGCTCTTGACAAACGCCTGCCCGCAGAGAACCGTTTCACATGATGCGACGGCTGCTCACATGATGGTGACCGTGGCACGACGCGACACTCTCGGACCTGCAGGAGCGCCAATGTCATCCAGCCACAAGGTCATCGCCTGCGCAGCCACCGACGAGGCACGCGCGATCCTCGGCCGCATGGGCCAGGTGGGCTGGTGAGCCCCGAAGGACGCCCCGCGCCGGGCGATGTACGCACGGTCGCCGTCGTCGGGGTGGGCGTTATCGGCGGTGGCTGGGCCGCCCACTTCCTCCGCATGGGCTTCGACGTCGTCGCGTGGGACCCCGGGCCGGACGCCGAACGCAGACTGTCGGACCTGGTCGACCGGGCCTGGCCGCTGCTCGAACGGCGTGGACTGCGCGAGGGCGCCAGCCGCTCGCGACTGCGCTTCGCGGACAGTCTCGAAGACGCGCTCGCAGAAGCCGACTTCGTCCAGGAGTCCTCTCCGGAGCTGCTCCAATCGAAGATCGAGCTGCTCGCCACGATCGACCGGCTGGCCGCACCGGGAGTTGTGGTCGCATCCAGTACATCCGGACTCGGCATGAGCGAGATGGCAGTCGAGTGCGCGACCCCGGGCCGATTCGTCGTCGGGCATCCGTTCAACCCGCCGTACCTCATCCCGCTCGTCGAGATCGTCGGGGGCGTGAAGACCGACGGCGACACGGTGGCCTGGGCCGAGTCGTTCTACACCGCGAACGGGAAGTCGTGCCTGACGATGGAGCAGGAGGTCCCCGGCTTCGTCGGCAACCGACTGCAGGAGGCGCTGTGGCGCGAGGCGCTCCACATGATCGACTCCGGCCAGGCGACGGCGCAGCAGATCGACGACTCGATCATCTATGGGCCAGGTCTGCGGTGGGCTCTGATGGGGCCGATCCTGACCTTCCATCTCGCCGGCGGCCCCGGCGGCATGGCGCACATGCTTGACCATTTCGCTCCCGCCCTGCTGGAGCCCTGGACCCGACTGGATGCGCCGCCGTTGACCGAGGAGCTTCGCGACCAGGTGGTCGCCGGCGCTGCCGACGTTGCCGACGGCGAGACCGTGTATCAGCTCGAGCAGCGTCGCGACGAGTTCCTCGTCGATCTCCTGCTGCTGCTGGACAAGCACCGACCGCGCGATGAGTGACATGTCAGTGCCATTCGCGGCGTACCGCTCCGCGGTCCGCGCCGAGTGGCTGGACTACAACGGACACATGAACGACTCCAGCTACGGCATCGTCATGAGTGAGGCGAACGAACTGCTGTTCGTCGAGCTCGGGCTCAGTGCCGACTACCGCGCGTCGACCGGTGCGTCGCTCTACACGGTCGAAAGCCACATCCGATACCTGGCGGAGTGCTCGCTCGACCACACGCTGAACGCGACCACCATGGTCGTCGCTGCCGGGCACAAGAAGGTCCACCTCTACACCGAGCTGTTCCGCGACGACCACCGGCTGGCTGCGACCGGGGAGTTCCTCTACGTCCATGTCGACGCCGCGCTCGGCTCGAGCGTGCCGATGCCGAGCGAGCAGCAGGCCCGTGTCCAGGACTTGGCCAGCTCGCATGCAGGGTTGCCGCGGCCCGGCCACCTCGGCCTCGGTGTGGGATCGTCCCGACAGCGATCCGGGAGCGTCTGATGGGCGATCGAGTCGTCACACCGTACGAAGGCAGCGGTCACCACTCGTGGGACGACGCGGCCGCCATCGAGGCACCCTTGCGGCTGCATCACACCTCGGTCAGCCCGGCCTGGGTCGACTACAACGGGCACATGAGCGAGTCGTGCTACCTGCTCGTCTTCGGCGACAACGCCGATGCGTTCTTCCGCTTCATCGGCATCGACGAGGACTACCGGGCGGCTGGTCACTCGCTCTACACCGTCGAAACGCACCTGCACCATCGCCGCGAGGTGGCCGAGGGTGAGCCGCTTGCGGTGTCGTTGCAGCTGCTCGACCACGACCACAAGCGGGTGCACATCTTTCACGAGATGAGGCACGGCGAGTCCGGTGTACTCCTCGCGACCGCCGAGCAGATGCTCGTCCACGTCGACATCCAGGCTGGCCGATCTGCCGACCTTCCCACTCTGCTCGCCGAGCGACTCGACGCGATCCAGCATGCCCATGCGGCACTCCCAAGGCCCGACGTCGTCGGCAGACCCATGGGCATCGAACGTCACTAGGAGGCACGATGGACTTCGGACTCGACGACGAGCAGCGGGCGATTGTCGACACGGTGCGCGCCTTCGTCTCCAAGGAGCTCTACCCGCACGAGGACGAGGTGGACCGCCTCGGTGAGGTGCCACCCGAGCTCGTCGAGGAGATCCGTACCAAGGCGCTGAAGGCCGGGCTCTACGCGCCGAACATGCCGGCCGAGCTCGGCGGTGGGGGACTGGACGGGGTCGGGATGACCCTCGCCGAGCGCGAGCTCGGACGGGCGAGCTATGCGCTCCAGTGGCTGGTCGCGAGACCCAGCAACATCTTGCAGGCCTGCGCCGGCGAACAGCGCGATCAGTACCTGCTGCCGGCGATTCGGGGCGAGCGGCACGACTGCCTGGCGATGTCGGAGCCCGGAGCCGGCTCCGACATCCGCTCGATGACCACCCGGGCCGAGCGGGACGGCGACGACTACATCATCGACGGTGCGAAGCACTTCATCAGCAACGCCGACAAGTCGGATTTCGTGATCCTGTTCGCTGTGTCCGGCACCGAGGAGACCGAACGCGGGACGAGGAAGTCCATCTCCAGCTTCCTCGTCGATCTGGACAGTCCAGGGCTCACGGTGCGCCGCGGCTCGTCGAGTGTGTCCCACCGCGGCTACCACCACAGCGAGCTGTCCTTCGAACGCTGCCGGGTCCCGGCGTCGAACCGACTCGGCAAGGAGGGCCAGGGTTTCGATCTCATGTCGGAGTGGCTCGGCCCGAGTCGGCTGACCGTCGCCGCCTGCAGTGTCGGGCGGGCCCGCCGCGTACTCGACATGACCGCTGAGTGGGCGGCCGCGCGGGTGCAGTTCGGACAACCGATCGGTCGGTTCCAGGGAGTCGCCTTCCCGCTCGCCGACATGGCCACGGACCTCGAGGCCGCCGAGCTGCTCACGCTCCGGGCGGCATGGAAACTCGATCAGGGGACGATGACCGACCAGGACGCTGCGATGGCCAAGGTCTTCGCGTCGGAGGTGCTCGGTCGGGTCACCGACCAGGCGGTGCAGATCTACGGCGGCATGGGTCTGATGGACGAGCTGCCGATCGAGCGATTCTGGCGCGACGCCCGAGTCGAACGGATCTGGGACGGCACCAGCGAGATCCAGCGCCACATCATCTCGCGGTCGATTCTTCGGCCGCTCGGCGCGTGAGTACGCCGTGGGCGACCAGCTGCGGCGACTGCTCTCGCCACGCACCATCGCCGTCGTCGGCGGACGGGAAGCCGAGGTCGCAGCGCGGCAGTGCCGGGCCATCGGCTACGACGGCGAGATCTGGCCCCTCCACCCGACGCGAGCTGAGATCGACGGCTGGCCGTGCTTCGCCGACGTGGCGCAGCTGCCAGGCGTACCGGACGCCGCCTTCGTCGCCGTATCTCGCGAGAAGACCGTCAAGGTGGTCGCCGAACTCGCCCGCCTCGGAGTGGGCGGTGTGGTGTGTCATGCCTCCGGCTTCGCCGAGAGCGGCGACTACGGCGCGGCGCTCGAGCGAGACCTCGTGGCGGCCGCAGACGGCATGGCCTTGCTCGGTCCGAACTGCCTTGGGCACCTGAACTATCTGGACGGCGCCGCGCTCTGGTCAGAGCAGCACGGGGGAGCCCGCGTCGAACACGGCGTCGCGGTGATCGCGCAGAGTGGAAACATCGCGCAGAACCTGAGCATGCAGCGGCGGACCTTGCCGATCGCCCAACTGGTCACGATCGGCAACGGCGCGGTGACCGATGTCCCCGACCTGATCGAGGAGCTGCTGACCGATCCCAGGCTCACCGCGATCGGCCTCTATCTTGAGGAGATTCCGGACGTCGCCCACCTCTCCCGAGCAGCGATCGAGGCGCGGCGCCGGCGGATTCCGATCGTGGCCCTCAAGTCGGGGTCCTCCGAGCTCGGAGCCCGCGCGACCCTCGGCCACACAAGCTCACTGGCCGGCCCGGACGTCCTGGTCGACGCACTCTTTGGCCGACTCGGCATCGCCCGGGTCCATGAGCTGGATACGTTCCTCGAGACCCTCAAGCTCCTGCATGTCCACGGCAGTCTGCCGGGCCCGCGCATCGTCTCGGCCAGCTGCTCCGGCGGCGAGGCCGCCCACGTCGCGGACCTTGCACACCCGCTCGGGCTCCAGCTGCCGGAGCTTTCCGAGCCGACGCGGTCCCGGTTGCACGCCGTCCTCGGCGACCGGGTCTCGGTGCGGAACCCGCTGGACTACCACACCTACATCTGGGGCGACCACGATGCGCTGACCGCCTGCTTCACCGCGTTGCTCGACGAACCGGTCGACTGCCATCTATTGATGCTCGACTTCCCGCGGGCCGACCGATGCGACGTCTCCGAGTTCGACACCACTATCAAGGCCTTCGAAGCGGCACAGAAGCAGACCGGCGCTCGCGCCTGCGTCGTTGCCTCCATTCCGGAAGGCATGCCGGAGTCGATCGGCCATCGCCTGATGTCGGCCGGCATCGCACCGATGCAGGGCGTCGCAAGCTGTCTGGCGGCCGTCGTGGCCGCCCAGCAGATCGGGGATGTGCAGGCTGCCCCCGAGCCGACCCCTCCGTTGCTGCCGGCCTCGCCGGTGGATGCCGGCCAGGTGGAGCAGCTGGACGAACGAAGCGCGAAGGAGATCCTCGCGTCCTATGGCATCGCCGTTCCCAGATCACTCGCCGCGCGCGATCCTGCCGATGTCTCGGGCCTCGCAGCCGAGCTCGGCTTTCCGGTCGTACTCAAAGCGCTGTCCGACAAGGTCGCGCACAAGACGGACGTCGGCGGTGTACGGCTCGGGCTGAACTCTGAGGACGCGGTACGCCAGGCGGCCGCGGACATGATCGGACTCAGTGACCGATTTCTGGTCGAGCAGATGGTCGATGATGTGGTGCTGGAGCTCATCGTCGGTGTGCGCAGTGACCCGCGGTTCGGGCTCGCGCTGACGCTCGGTGCGGGCGGAGCGCTCGTCGAACTGATCCAGGACGCCATCACGATCCTGCTGCCCGCGACGGCAGACGACATCCGCGCGGCCCTGCGACGCCTCCGGGTTTGGCCGGTGCTGGCCGGCATCCGCGGCGAGACCGTCGACCTCGCTGCCGTCGTCGATGCCATCGCTCACGTCACGGCCGTCGCCGGCGACCATGCCGACCGGCTGATCGAGCTCGAGGTGAACCCCTTGCTCGTACTCCCTGACGGTGCGGTGGCGGTGGATGCCCTGATCCGGTTGGCTGAGCCGGACCAGCGGCGAGCGAGTGCGACGTTCTGATCTGGAGGCGATCCCGATGACCAGCCCGGTGCAGATGGAAGTCCTCGACGGGGTGCTCGTCGTCACCCTGGATCGGCCCAAGGCGAATGCCATCGATGTTTCGACCAGCCATGCGTTGTTCGAAGCGTTTCGACAGCTGGAGGACGACCCAACGCTGCGCGTGGCGGTCCTGACCGGCGCCGGCGACCGGTTCTTCTCCGCCGGATGGGATCTCAAGGCCGCGGCCGATGGTGAGGCGGTCGACGCCGATCACGGGCCGGGTGGTTTCGCCGGACTGACCGAGTTCTTCGGTCGCACCAAACCGGTCGTCGCCGCGGTCAACGGTTTGGCGCTCGGTGGCGGGCTCGAGCTCGCCGTGGCCGCGGATCTGATCGTCGCGGCAGACCACGCCGAGTTCGCCCTGCCCGAGGTGCGCGTCGGTCTGGTGGCCGACTCGGGCGGGCTGTTGCGACTGCCGCGGCGGCTGCCCGACGTGGTCAGTCGCGAGCTGCTGCTCACCGGACGCCGTATGACTGCCGAAGAGGCAGGTCGTTGGGGACTGGTCAACCGGGTCGTCGCGGGCGAGGAACTGATGGACGCCGCGCTTGCCCTGGCGCGCCAGGTCTGTGACGGGGCGCCCTTGGCGGTTGCTGCCGTCCTGGAGGTTCTGGAGGCGACCGCCTCGCTCGACGCGCAGCAGGGGTACGGACGAATGCGCTCCGGTGACCTGCCGAGCTACGAACGGATGTTGCGGTCAGAGGACGCCATCGAGGGACCGCGCGCCTTCGCCGAGAAACGTGAACCTCGATGGCAGGGACGTTGAGCGGGCCGCTGCCGTACGAGCGTCTGAGGCGCACTCAGTAGCCGACGAGGCGATGCAGTCGAAGGAAGCTCGTCTCGAAGCCGAGGCGGGGCCAGGTGCGTGAGGCCAGCAGGTTCGTCACCCGCCAGTCGACCACGATGCTGTCGAAGCCGGACTCTGCCGCCCACCATCCGGCCGCCTCGCCCAACGCCCGACCAGCGCCACGGCCGCGTGCCTCGGGCAGGATCGCGCCGAAGGCCAGATAGCCGGCGTTGTCGGCGCGGGCCGGGCCGATGTGCGAGCCCGCCTCGGTCAGCGCCATCGCGCCGGCGGTGCCGACGACCCGGCCGTCCAGCTCGGCGACGAAGAGCCCGTACGCCATGTTGTCGATCTCGTGCTCCCACTCGGTTCTCGCCTGCTCGAAGGTGGGCACCTCGGCGGCGGAGAACACCGGCGACCTGCGTTGATACTCGGGCAGTTCCAGGGCGAGGCGGGTCAGGACGTCGAGATCGGCTCGATTCGGTCGTCGGATGTTGAGCGACGACGGCGGTGTCGGGGGCGTGGTGGGTACGGCACGGATGGCGTGCGCCTGCTGCTGCCCGAAGCCCAGCCGGTACCACGCGTCGAGCAGCGCCAGGTCATGCGTCGGCGCGAGTACGTAGTGCGCCGTACGGCCGTCGTCGACCCAGGAGGGGGCGGCCAAGGCGTACAGGTCGCGCATGGTCTCCGGGTCCTCGGCAGCATGTCCGGCGGACTCGACCCAGGCATTGGGTCCCCACGCGGGAGACGGTTTCGACGCGCCGAGGAGATAGCCGGTCAGTCTGCCTCGGTCGATCGCGACCGCGCCGGACGCACCCTCCCGTTCCAGCGCCTCGGCGATCTCCGCCTGCGCGACGGCTAGATCCTCGTACTGCGCTGCGAGCAGCGGCTGGGCCTGGCGATGCGCAGCATGCCGTGCCGCCAGGAGCCGTCCCGCCTCGCCGACGTCAGCGAACTCGAACGGCCGGATCGTGGTCATGGGCTTTGACGATAATCACACGGCCGATCGGACTGTCAGCCGACTTCTCGAACCGTCGAGAGTTGCATGTCATGCCTGGTGACTGGTCTCCGAGAGTGCGGCGCTCAGCCGATCGGCGGCGTTGGCGTCGTGGGCCGCGAGGATGGCCAGATTGGGCATGGTTCGGCGTAGGGCGTTGATCCTGTTCACCGAGGCGCGCATCTGCCTCTTGTCGCCCACGCCGGGGACTTTGCCGGCGGTGAGTAGGTCGGCGTCGTAGGTGAGGTCTCCGACCATGAGCAGCGGCGCCAGGCGTGGTCGCCGGACGAGCATCGAGAGCGATCCGGGGGTGTGGCCGGGAGTGGGCAGGACGATGATGGTTCCGTCGCCGAACAGGTCGTGGCCCGCGGTGAACGGTCCGAGTGTCGGATCGTCGAGTGGCTCGGGAGTGATCCGGCTCCATTTCAGGCCGGGCAGGTCGATGTGTGTCGGCAGGAGCCCGCGTGCTTCGGGGAGCGGTTTGGCCAGCGCGTCCCACTCGTCGCGGGAGATCATGATGGTGGATTCGGATTCGGCCAGTTGCGGCAGACCGCCGATGTGGTCTTGGTGGAGATGGGAGATCACGGCCGTGTGCACATCCGCCATCCGATGGCCAAGCCGCGCCAGGCCGGCGCTCAAGGTGTCGTCCGGGCCGATGTCGAACTTCGCCAGGCGCGAGTAGATCAGTCCGTTGAGCCCTCCGGGGAAGTAGTCGGGGTAAGTGACCGACGCGCGGTCCTGCCCGGTGTCGAAGAGCACCAGGCCGTCGCGGTGCTCGATCACGTAGGCGTTGATCGGGCGGGGCGCGGTCCACCTGGTGGACGTGAATAGCCACAGGTAGAGGTTCTTGCGGGTCGGTCCGACGTGTTCTGGTCGGATCGACACGGTGCCGGTGCTGATCACCGAGACGCGGGCGATCGGATCAGTTGGGGAGGTCATCGTGTTCTCCTGATGTGGCATCCGGATGGGGGTCGAGGGCGACGACGCGACCGTCCTGCAACTGTGCGCGGCCGTGTTCGAGCAGTTGCTTGAGCAGGGCGAGGTTCTCGCCGACCGCCGCCCTGATCCGGGCGGTCGCGACCCGTTGCACCAATCGCGGGTGCCCGGTGTCGAGCTCCCAGCGGTCGCTGATCCGGGTGCCGTCACCGGCCGTGGGACGCAGCGCGAAGTGGCGGTGAAACTCGGGCCGTTCGCCGGGCAGGGTGGTCACCGCGATCGTCCGCGGGGGGTCGTGGGCGGTGACCTGAAAACGCTGGCGGTCGGTACGCCGGATCTGGTCGTAGACCGTCCCCACCTGAACCGGTCCCGGAGTGAGCTGACGAACCTCCTGGACGTAGTAGTTCCAGCTCGGGACGTTGGTGAAGTCGGCGAGGTAGGCGAAGACCTCGTCGGTGGGGCGGTCGATCTCGATGGCATGTTCGAAGCGGATCACGGCTCGGTCCTTCTCTGCGTTAGCGTATAGCATACGCTACCTCTAGCGTATATGGTACGCAAGGGAGGTGGCGGCGAGATGACCGAGCGGACAGCGGGGCGTACTCGGCACGGACGGGTCCCGCGTAACACCCTGTCGCGACGACGCATCGTCGAGGCCGCGGTGGAACTCGTCGACGACCAGGGCCTGTCGGCACTGACGATGCCGCGGCTGGCCGAACAGCTCGGCGTCGGGACGATGTCGCTCTACCGACACATCGAGGACAAGGACGACCTGCTCGATGCCGTGGCCGCGTACCTGATCAGCGACGTCGAAGTACCCGACGGCGAGCCGGACGACTGGGAGACGCGCGTGGTCGGCTACCTGCGCTCACTGCGGGACGAAGCAATCCGCCATCCAGCACTCGCGCGGCTGCTCGCCGACCGCGGACTCACCAGTGGACCCGTCTTCGACCAACTCGAAACCGCCCACTCGGTCCTGCGTGCGGCCGGGTTCGCCGATCGCGACGCGGTTCGGGCCTTCTACAGTCTCCTGACCTACGTCTTCGGATCCCTGATGTGGGAGCTCCCTCGAGTCCACATCCAGCCGGCGGCCCACTACGTCGCTGCCTGGGACCACTCGCTTGGACAGCTCGACCCGGCGGCCTACCCCAACCTCGTCGAGTTGAGGGACCACCTCGTCACCAGCGCCTCGACCGACCAGTTCGAGTACGGACTCGAACTTCTCGTCAGCTCGCTTCGTGTCCAATCCACGGCCTGATCATCAGCACGCTGCGCCATGGGTGTGCCCTCGTGGTCGCCTTGGGCTGTCGCGTTGGCCAGGTCTGGTCATCGGATGTCAATGCTGCAAGGCTCGACCCATTCGAGCTGTGGAGGCACGATGAGCGTTTACAAGGTCATAGAGATCGTCGGCACCAGTACCTCGTCATGGGAAGAGGCTGCGGTCACCGCGGTCAACACGGCGAAGGAGACCTTGCGGGACCTTCGGGTCGCCGAGGTGGTCGAGCAGGACCTCGACGTGGGCGGCGACGAGGTGATCTTCAGGACGAAGCTGAGCGTCTCCTTCAAGTACGAAGGCGATTGATCTGAGGGCTCCCGGGCCGGTGACTTGCACGCGCCAGGCGACGGATCTTGAGGGATTGCGGCTGCCATAGCTACCCGAATCCCTCAAGATTCGTCGGCCCGCGGCCAGATCGGCTGGTCGGGTCGGGGAATACGCCGGCGTGTGGCATGGTTGTCCATCACGGTCGTCAGATTTCTGTGTACGTGGTTCACCTGTCACGCTCGCGGATTCGCTGCGAGTGTGTTGCTTTTCCTGCCTGCGATGGCATGAGGGTCGCCGCTCCGAACGCGGCCGAGGTCCACGGTCCGTGGACCGACATCCCATCAAGTTAATGGAGACATCGCATGGCACAGGGAACTGTGAAGTGGTTCAACGCTGACAAGGGCTTCGGCTTCATCAGCGTCGACGGTGGCGAGGAGGACGTCTTCGTCCACTTCTCCGCCATCGAGGCGAGCGGGTTCCGCAGCCTCGAGGAGAACCAGCGGGTCGAGTTCGACGTCACGCGCAGCGACCGCGGCCAGCAGGCCGCTCGCGTTCGCCTGATCTGACCCGAAACAAGTCACCAGCTCGGCGCTCGCACCAGATCGGTGCGGGCGCCGAACTGTTTTGGTTCTGGCGATCGCTGCCCGGCGACATGATCGGTGCCGCGATGACTGCTGGGGCGGCGTAGCCTGCCGGGATGGACGACGAAGCCCGCATTGCCTTGTTCCTGGACTACGAGAACCTCGCCATCGGTGCCCGGGAGTACCTCGGCGGCATGGGCTTCGAGGTACGTCCGATCGCCGACGCTCTGGCCGAGCGCGGTCGAGTGGTGGTTCGACGCGCCTACGCCGACTGGTCGAACTTCGACGAGGATCGCCGGATGCTGACCCGATCTCATGTCGAGCTGATCGAGATGCCGCAGCGGATGGGGGCCTCTCGCAAGAACGCCGCTGACATCAAGATGGCCGTCGACGCCGTCGAGTTGGCCTTCGTCCGCGATTACGTGTCGACGTTCGTCGTGTGTACCGGTGACAGCGACTTCACCCCGCTGGTCTACAAGCTGCGCGAGCTGAACAAAAGCGTGATCGGAGTCGGTGTCCGTGCGACGACGTCGGCCCTGCTCCCGCCGGCGTGCGACGAGTTCCTCTACTACGACGACCTCGAGGGCGTCGAGCCCGGGCCGGTACGACGCAGCTCAGGACGTCAGCGAACGGCTGTCACGAAGGCCGCCCCGCGTGAGACTCCGCCGGTCGACGAGGAGGTCGCGGACGCCGAGGAGTCTCGCGATCTCGACGGCCTCGCGGTGTTGGTCGCACAGACGATCTCCGGTTTGCAGCGCACCAGCAGCCAGGTGACCGCGTCCACCGTGAAGCGCACCCTCCTCCGCAAGGACCCGACCTTCAACGAGGCCGACTACGGCTTCCGCGCCTTCGGCGAGCTGCTGCGTCACCTCGCCCAACGACACGTGATCGAGCTGAGCGACGGACCGACGAAGGGTGACCCCGAGGTCGGCCTGCCCGCTCTCGACGGTCAGGAGGAAGCCTTCGACCTGCTCCGCTCGGTGGTGGAGGACCTGACCGAGAAGAACGGCCGGGCCGCGCTGTCCGGGCTGAAGAACCAGATCCGGCGGATCCGACCGGGGTTCAGCGAGAAGGCGCTCGGCTATCGCAGCTTCCTCCAGTTCTGCCGGGCGGCCGACACCACCGGCGCCATCAAGCTGGAATGGGACGGCGACGCCGACGACTACCTCCTGACGTCCCCACGAGCGACCCAGTCGGAATAGCCTCCGGCCGGTCGTCAAGCCGGGCCACGTCGGTCCGTGAGCAGCATCTGAGCCGGGTACCTCGATAAACGGGCGTGAGTGAACGGCTGCTGCGTGGGACAATGGAGGCCGCGGTCGAGCGTCGGGTCGGCCCGTGCCGGCCCCACGTCACGGTGGGAGCGGCTGATGCGTTGCAGACACATGCTCATTCCAGCGGTGGTCACGGTTCTCGTGGCCGCCGGCTGCGGTGCGAGTACTCAGCGCACCGCGCAGGTCGCCGACGCCCCGCAGACGCCGTGCCCGCACCAGCAGGCGGTCGTCACCAGGGCGCTGGACCGCTCGCACCTGCAGGTCGACGTGACCGGGGACGGGATACCGGACACGGTGGCCGCCGCATCCGACCCGAGCGCGGCGAAGCCGTGCCGCGGATTCGTGGCCGTCCGGACGTCGGAAGGTGGCGTGTACGCCGCGCACCTGATCCCGAACGCGGTGCCGATGCGCAGCATTCGCGCCCGTGTCGTCGGTGTCCCGCAGCTCGGTGGCCGGGCGGGTGCGGACATCGTCGTCGACACCGGCGCCGCGGTCGACGCGATGCTGGCCCAGATGTTCACCTTCACCGGCGGTCGGCTGCGGGCAGTACAGGTGCCGGACGAACCGAACGGGTCGTTCATCGTCGTCGGCGGCGGAGTGGTGTTCCCGCGCGGCGCCGGCTGCACCCGCGACGGGCGACTCATGCTGTCCCACGCCGCGCAGACCGCCGACGGCAAGTCGTTCCGGGTGGTTCGCCGGACCTACCCGCTCCAGCCGGACGGCCTCGGGTTCACTCAGCCGGTGGTGACGAGGGCGACGGTGCCGGTGAACCAACTCGGCGCCCGGTTCCCCGAGTTCGTCGGCCCGCACTGGCGGGCGTGCTCCAGCAGCCCCGCGTGACGCCGACGATCATCAGTCCCATGCCCGACTAGTTCCGGCCGAGCGCGGTCCGGACCAGGGCCCGCAGGACTTCGCCGAAGTGCTCCGGTGCCACCGCGGACGGGGAGGCGCCGGGGTGCTTGCGTGAGATGTGCGCGCGCAGGACGCCCGGCCGGATCCGGAACCGTACCGGCGGCTCGAGCCTGACCGTCTCGCCGTCGATGCCCGCCGCGACGGCGTTGTCCGCATCGATCTCGAACTCCGGCGTCGACCACTCCCGCACCGGCCGCTGCGCTCGTTTGCTCGCCGGCCCACTCGTCGGCGAGCCGACGACCATGACCGCGAGCAGGCCGTCGTCGATACTTGGGCGGGTTCCTGGGCCGACCCCGCCACCGAGCCGGTAGCGGTTGTTCGACACCAGGATCGCCGCGCCGGCCTCGTGCTCGTGGCCCCCGGGTCCCTTCCACCGCATGCCCAGACCCTTCGCGCCCGGCCCGAGCGTGTCCGGCACGGTGTCGAGCAGGGTACGCAGCTTGGCCTCCCGATAGCCCGGCCGTTCCACCGCCTCGGCATAGAGCCCGAGCGAGACGTTGTTGACGAAGACCCGGTCGTTCACCTCGCCGAGGTCGACCCGGTGCTCCCCGCCGTCGACGAAGGCGTCGAGCGCGCCGACCACGTCGTCGCGGTCGACGCCCAGGTCGAGGGCGAAGTGGTTGCGAGTGCCCGACGGGATGCAGGCGTACGGGAGATCGAATTCGGCGGCGATCGAGGCGACGATCGCCTGCGAGCCGTCGCCGCCGGCCATCGCCAGCCCGTCGGCGCCGTCGTCGACTGCCTGGCGAACCAGCGTGCCCAGGTCGTCGCCCGGCTCAAGCTCGGTGGTCTGGTACCCGCGGCTCTGAGCCTCCTGCGCCAATGCGTACTTCTCGGCCTTCCCGCCTCCGGAACGCGGATTGATGAACAGTGCCGGCCGAGCTGGTGGCTTGGCCCGCGGCAACGACACGTGGACGCGAAATGCCGCGTCGACGGCGGCCACCGAGATGAGGACACCGGCGACGATCAGGATCAGCGGAACCAGATCGTTCAGCAGCAACAGTGCAGCGCCGACGGTTGCGACCGCAGCCAGGCCCAGCCCGACGATGCGAGCGACGCCGCGCCGCAGCAGGCCGTACCACCCGGTCACGATGGCGAGCGCGACGCAGCCCAGGACGACGAGCCCGCGCGGGAACCGGGCGATGGCAAGCCAGACCGCCAGCGCCAGCGTGACGGGCCCGACCACAAGCGCGACGATGGCGGACACCCGGCGGGCAGTCATAGGATTCTCCGCACATGAACGTCACCACTCCGGGCGATGTGCCGCCAGCGCGGCCGTCCTCCCACCCGGCCACGAACTGGCGCTGGCTGGAGGACCTGCAGCGGGTCGACGTCGCCATCTACGCCGCGGTCGCCCGGACCCCCACGCCCGCCCTCGACCGGGCGATGAGCCAACTGTCGCATGCGGCCAACTACTCGCGGATCTCGCTCGCAGCGGCCGCGATGCTCGCGGTCGCAGGAGGACGACCCGGCCGCCGCGCGGCGGTGACCGGACTGGTGGCGACAGGCGTCACGTCGGCCACGGTCAACCTGGCCGCCAAACGCCTGATGCCCCGCCGCCGCCCGGACCGGGTCGGCGAGGAGGTTCCGATCGCCCGCCATGTACGGATGCCGGTGTCCAAGTCGTTCCCGTCCGGTCATTCGGCCGCCGCGTTTGCGTTCGCCACCGGCGTCGGCCACGTCCTGCCTCCGGTCGCGGCACCGCTGCGCGTCCTGGCGGCCGCCGTGGCGTACTCGCGGGTCCACACCGGAGTGCACTATCCGGGGGATGTCGTGGTTGGCGGCCTGATGGGCACCGTGATCGCGCAGATGACCAACCATGTGCTCGATCGCTCTACGAGGTCCGGTCGGGGCCTAGGCCGACGGCTGTCCCGGACCTCGTAGCCTCCGGCTCGCGGACGGGGAACTCCTTGACCATGTCGCCGTGCTGATGGTTCATCTGCCACCTCCAGCCTCCAGGCAATTCGACGGTGCCCACTCAGCTCGCGCCTCGCAAGAGTCGAACGGCCCGAGTCGTCAATACCCAGCGAACAGCGGTGTGGAAATGCGACGTCGATCGAATCTGGCCATATTCTCTCGGGCATGGCAACGACTCTTGCGCTGATAGCCGCGGCGATCTTCGCGTTGTCCACGGTCTTGCAGCAGCACGGCGGGCTGAAGGCTCCGCCGCTCAGCGTTCGTCATCCGGGCTCGTTCCTCCACCTCGCCGGTCAGCGAACCTGGCTGATCGGGATGGCCCTGCTGATCCCGGGTTGGATCCTCCAGGCCATGGCGCTCGACCGCGGCCGGGTCGCGGTCATCCAGCCGATGTTCACGCTGACCATCGTCTTCGCCCTGCCGTTGGGCCGATGGCTGACCAAGCAGGTCGTGACCAGGGGTCAAATGCTGGCGGCCTGTGTCGTCGTGCTTGGGCTCAGTGTCTTCATCATCGTGGGCGATCCCGCGGGCGGGCGTACGGACGCACCCACCTGGGAGTGGTTCGTCGCCATCGCCGTGATCGCCGCGGTCTGCGCGGCGGCGCTGCTCCTTGGCGCCGAGGATCGGCCGTCGCTTCGGGCGGGGGCGTACGGGACGGTCGCCGGTGTCCTGTCGGGTCTCGGTGCGACGTTGGCCAAGCCGACCGTCGAGGAATTGCACTCCGGCGGCGTCGGCGGCGTCCTCAGCGACTGGACGGTCTACGTGCTCGCCGTCGCGGGCCTGCTCGGTGTCGTCCTCCTGCAGATCGCGCTGCAGACGGGGCAGTTGGCCCCCGCGGTCGCGACGAGCTCGGTGGCGAACCCGCTGGTCGGCGTGCTGCTCGGCATCATCCTCCTGGAGGAACGGCTGGCGCAGCCCACCTGGCACCAGGTGGTCGCCTTCGCCGCGCTCGGCTGCGCGCTCGCTGCAGCGGTTGCGATCTCGCTATCGGAGGCACGACAACAACAACCTGGACAGTCAGTGCGTAAGTGCCGTCGCGGCGGCGAGTTCCAGGTGGATCGGCCCGGCCGTCCGCTGCCTCAGCAGGATGCCGAGGCGTAGCGGGAGGTCCGCAGATGCTCCACGCCGCATTTCAGGTGCTGCTCTACGGGCTGCTGGCCGGCCTGAGCCCGGTGGCGTTCGCGGCCACGATCGCGGTGGTGCCGGCCGGTCGGCTGAAGGTGCTCGGGTTCGGTATCGCGTTCGTCGTGGCGCAGGCGCTGACCTGCTCATTGTTCGTGAGCATCGGCGTTGCCGTGACGGGCTCGAGCAGGCATCGACCGGGCCTTCATGCCGGGCTGGAGCTCGCGGCGGCGGCGGCGTTGCTCTGGCTCGCCGTCCAGGTACGACGGAAAGGTCCGGCCCCTAGAGAAGGGTCGAGTCCGCGAACGCAGGCAATGCTCGATCGGCTCGGCCGACTGCGGTTGCTCACGACGCTGCTGGCGGGACTGCTCCTCGGGATCGGCGGTCCGAAGCGTCTGCTGCTGACGGCGCTCGCCGCCACCGCGATCACGACGGCCGACATCAACCTGGCGGGCAACGGTGCACTGGTCGTGTTCTACGTCGCGATCGCCAGCGTGCTCGTCTGGGTGTCGGTGCTCCTCTACGTACTGCTCGGAGAGCGTGCCGTCGACCGGATGAAGCAGGCCCAGCAGGACATCGCGCGCCGACAGCCGCACGTGACGTTCTACGCACTCGTGCTCCTCGCAGCGGCGCTGGCGACCGACGCGATCGGCATCCTGTTCTTTTAGCCGCCGGAGCTCTCTCATCCGATGCTCATGGTTCTCTCACGCATCGCGAGCCAGCATGGTGTCAGGTCGGAACCTCGGGGCTCCGCGAACCGCCAGAGAGCCGAACAGATGTACACCACGTTGCGAGATATTCCGCCCGGCGTGACGGTGCGTGAAGTCGATCCGGCGCCCGGTCCGCACGTGCCCCTGACCGTCATCCGGCATCTCGAGGATGGCCTGACCCGGGTGCGCCTCCCAGACGACACTGTGCGCACCGTGCCGTCATATCTGGCCGTGGTCTATGTCGACGTGACGCATGCCGACGTGGCCTGAGCGCTTCCGAGCCGGTTGCGTCGGTCAGGACGGTGTGACCGCGGCGCGCACCCTGTCCAGCATCTCCCGCTCGCCCTTGCTGACCTGCTCCGCGCCGAACCCCATGAACCCGCCTTCCTTGGCGGCGTCGGCCGCGGCCTGGGCCGTGGCGACCAGCCACTGACCGAAGGCCGCCGTCTCCTCGGCAGTGGCCCGGCCGGCGACGATCGTCTGTACGGCCGTCAGCTCGACCAGTACCTGCTCACCACCCGATGCGGTTCCCGCCTCCGATGACGGGCGGTAACCCTTGAGCGGGTTCTGCTTCTGCTGGACCTGACTCTGGATGTCGAGGGCCAACTCGGCCACCAACTGCTCTCGGCTCGCCGGGTTCGTGGCGGCCTTGAGCGTCGCCATCGTCTCCTTCGCGGTCTCGATCGGGCCGCCGGGGTCGGCCAGCGAGATGGCCAGACCGGCAACGAACGGCGCCCGGACGATCCGGTTCCATTCCTCCTCGGAGAAGTCGCTCTTGGTTGTCACGTCGGGTCCTTCCATCGAAGACTGGCGGTTACGTTATCGGCCGTAGTTACCAGGGTGCCTAGGGACGGCCGTGGACACACGTCTACGCGGCCGCTCGGTGCGGCGCCGCTTGCTCATGCCACCGACCGTTCCGGCCCCGCCTCGCTCACGATGTCGTCTGCGGACAGCTCGTCGGGCACATATTTCGGCAATCTCCTGGCCGGGAAGATCGACAACAGCGAGATGCCCGCCACGATCAGGAACGACGCCCGCAACGCGTTGAGCCGGGCGTCCTCGTTGATCGCGACGGCTTCCTCCACCTGCTGCTCGGTCGCCGAGGTCGCACCGAGCTCGCTCCTCAGCTCGGCATCGGTCACGAAGTTGACGTCGTTGAAAGGGGCCTCGGACCGGAGTTCGTGCGGTAGCTCGGAGCTGCTGAACGCCGAGGCGAGGAACACGCCCAGCAGGCCGACCGCCACGACACTGGCCAAGGCCGCGCCCAGCGCGTTCGAGACGTTGTTCGCCACGCCGCGCAGTGCTCCGACGTCGCCGGCCAGTCGTTTGGGAGAGGCGGATACGAGCACGTTGAACAGCAGCGTGAGCAACGTGCCCTCACCGATACCGACCAGGAGCAGGCCGAGGATGACCGCGGGATTGCTCCAGTCGTTGCCGACCGTGAAAGCGACCACCACGAGCCCGATGGCGATCAAGACGAACGAGGCGATACCGAGCGTGCGCGGCGAGAGGCGATCGTACTGTCGCACCGAGAGAACGCCGGCGGCAGCGATTGCCACCGCGTACGGGAGGATGGCCACCGCCGTGAACAGGGGACTGCGGTCCTGGATGATCTGGACGTAGAGCGGGATGAGGAAACCGACCGCGAGACCAAGGCTCCCCGCCACGAGAAATGCGATGACGGCGCTCTTCTCCTCCCTGCTGTCCAGCACCTCCATCGCGAGCAGAGGCTGCTTGTCGGCGGCCACTCGGCGGTTGGACCACGCGAAGAACGCCTGACCGAGCACGATCCCCAACAGGATGAGCATCGGCGCGGGCGACAACTGCGGCACCGAGAAGGGTGCGTCGGGCTCTGCCGCCAGCGGCCCCCACGTCTGGAGGTTGCTGAACCCGAAGAGGATGAGCGCGATGGCGGCGGCGGAGAGCACGACACCGACCAGATCGATCTTGATGCTGGGCTGGCGAGGGATCGGCGTCAGGCGAAAGCTCAGGACAAGAACGACGACGGCCATCAAGACGATCAGCCAGTACGAGTAGCGCCAGCTCAGGGCGGTGGCGAGGAAGCCGGCAACGACGAAGGTGACCGCGCTGGCGACCGCGGGAATGCACGCCAGGACGCCGAGCGCCGTTTCCTGCTGGCGGCCGTGGTAGTTCGCGGCGATCAGCACCACGAACGTCGGTACGGCTGCCGCGGCGGCGAGTCCCGCGATTGCCTGGGCAGTGTTCATCGTGCCGACGTCGGTGCTGATCGCCATCAACGCCATCGCAACACCGTGCGTCACGACGCTTGCCTGAAGCACCCGGCGCTCACCCGCGAGCTTACCGATCTTCGCGCCCAGCATGACGAACGCGGCGACGAACAGCGAGTAGACGACGAGCGCGGTCGCGGTGGCGGTCGCCGGTGCGTCCAGATCTTCGGAGATCGGGCCCAGTGACACGGGCAGGACGCTGATGTTGATGGCCATCTGAAGCTGCGCGAGGACGATGATGACCAACGGCAGCCAGGGCGCCCCGGCAGCGCGGTTGTTCCCGCGGACCGAGTCGGCGGCCGGGCCTGGTGGTGTCGTCATGCGGTCACGTCGAGACGTCGCGGCACGGCTGAACGCTACCGCCGTCGACGACCAGTGCGGGCGCGTCGCCCTGGACAGGCTGACCTCGGATCGAGCAGGCTCGAATGAGCGCGGGGGTGATGGGGAGGAGTTGCCGTGGCGTTGCCGAACATTGTCGTGATCATGGTCGACGACATGCGCGTGGACGATCTGGTTGCGATGCCACAGACCAAGCAGCTCGTCGGGGCGGCCGACGGCTTGGGTGCGACCTACCCGCATTCGTACGCGTCGTACTCGCTGTGCGCGCCGTCCCGATCGACATTCCTGTCCGGCCAGTACGCCCTTAACCACGGCGTCAGCGATAACACCGAGCCCGACGGCGGCTGGCCGGCGTTCGACGACTCCGACACGCTGCCGATGTGGCTGCAGCAGGCCGGATATCAGACCGTCATGATCGGCAAGTACCTGAACCAGTACGGCCAGACCGACCTGGGGAACGATCCCACCTATGTCCCGCCCGGCTGGGACAACTGGGCCGGGCTGGTCGGCGGCAACTGGCGCAACTACCGCGCATTCGACATCAATATGAACGGCACGGTCCACCACGTCACGAACGCCTATTCCACAAACAACCTCACCGGGCGGGCCAAGGTACAGCTGAACAACCGGCTGCCATCCGGACAGCCCCTCTTCATGTTGCTTGCCTATGTCCCCTGCTTGAGGAGGGCGGCTTCTTCTGGCTCGACCTGGAATCGGTCATGAAGGGCGGCTCGCACGTCTGCGCTCCCAGCTACTGCCACCGCTATCGACCAGCCGCCCGCCAGGGCCATGGCGTGCGGTCGTCGACGAACCACCTCGGCTTCCGTTGCGTCCGCGACGGATAGTACGTCGGGGCTAGTGTGTTGGGCGTGAGCCCAGGGGTCGCGAGTTCTGACGAGAAGGTGGACCGGAAGGCGCGGATTCTTGACGCGGCGCTCGACCTGTTGTCGCGGCAGGGCATCTCGGGGGTCAGCATGCGCGCTGTGGCACGCGAGGCCGGGGTCGCGCTGGGGCTGGTCCACTACTACTTCGACGACAAGACCAGCCTGGTTCGGGCGGCGCTTCGCCGCATCGAGGAGCTGGACGTGGCGCTCGTCGAGGCCGACCCCTCAGTGTCACCGGACGAACAACTTCGCGCCGCCCTGCATCGCATCGCCGATCCCGAGTTCCTCACGACGGAGTACCTCTCGCTCCGGCTCCAGCTCTGGGCACTCGCGCAGGCTCACGAAGACTTCGCGCAGATCAACACGACGGCGCAGAAGCGCTACCGGGCCGGACTCTCGGCCCTGATCCGGGCTGCCCGGCCCGAGCTTTCGCGCCGTGAGTGCAATCAGCGAGCCGCCGACATCGACGTCGTGCAGAACGGCATCTGGCTCACGGCGCTGCTCGGTCTCGATCGAGCGTCGATCCAGCGAAGCGTGAGCAGATGCGAGGAGATCGCCCTCGCCGACTAGAGCGGGTGCTGGCTTGAACGAGCGTCCAGTCAAGTATTGAACGATCGTCCAATTCAGCGTAAGGTCCGGGCATGACGCTTGTCACGGTCGACGATGTTCGGCGCGTGGCGTCGGGATACGACCCGGACCCGGCGCGTTCGATGTCGCTGCGGTCGGAGTCGTACACCGACCCTCGGTGGGCAGCTGTCGACCTCAAGGCGATCTTCGCCCGCACCTGGCAGTGGATCTGCCATGTGGAGCAGCTCGGCGAATCCGGCAGTTATGTCGCTGCCACGATCGCGGAGATGCCGATCGCGGTCGTACGAGATCGCTCGGGTGAGCTGCGCGCGTTTTACAACGTGTGCAAGCACCGGGCGCACGAGCTGCTGTCGGGGCAGGGGATCACGCGCAACATCGTCTGTCCATATCACGCCTGGACGTACGACCTCACCGGCAGATTGCAGGGGGCTCGCCGTGCCGACCGGATGGAGACCTTCGACAAGTCGCAGATCTGCCTCGATCGGATCCAGGTGGAGGAGTTCGGCGGGTTCGTCTACGTCAACCTCGACCCGACCGCCGCACCGTTGGGAGAGCAGGCTTCCGATCTGGGTGCAGACATCGCCTCGTGGGCACCGGACGTCGCGAGCCTGACCCACGCCAAGCGGCTGACCTATGACGTGCGGACCAACTGGAAGAACGTCATCGACAACTTCCTGGAGTGCTACCACTGCCACATCGCGCACAAGGAGTTCGTGGACCTGGTGGACATGGACACCTACGAGGTGAAGACCCACGGCATCTGGTCGAGTCACTTCGCTGCGGCCGGCCAGCACGAGAACTCGGCGTACGACGTGTCGGATGCCTCGGTCAGGCAGCACGCCGTGTGGTGGCTCTGGCCGAACACCTGCCTGTTGCGCTATCCCGGGCGCAGCACTTCATGGTTTTCCAGGTGCTTCCCGCCGGTGCGGACCGGACGCTGGAGACCTGGGACTTCTTCCTCGAGTCGACCGAGCTCAACGATGCCGAGCAACAGTCGGTTCGCTATGTCGACGAGGTGCTGCAGCAGCAGGACATCAGCCTGGTCGAGAGCGTCCAGCGGGGGATGAACACTCCGGCTTTCGACCAGGGCCGGATCGTCTACGACCCCGCCGGCTCCGGATTGTCCGAGCACGGTGTGCACCATTTCCACGGCCTCGTGCTCGACGCCTACCGCGCATTCGTCGGCCTTGACGAGGACACGCCCGAGGCTGACCGCGCGATCCCGGCCATGACCTCGTGAGGACGTGACATGTCGAAGCCCGTCATCATCACCTGCGCCCCCACCGGCGGCATCCACACCCCGACGATGTCTCCCCACCTTCCGATCACGCCCGACGACATCGCCCAGGCGTCGATCGAGGCTGCCGAGGCCGGCGCGGCCATCATTCACCTCCACGCGCGGAACCCCGAGACCGGACAGCCGGATCCCCGACCGGAGCTGTTCCAGCAGTTCATGCCCCAGATCGCCGACGCGTGCGATGCCGTCATCAACGTCTCCACCGGCGGTGGACTCGGCATGACCCGCGAGGAGCGACTTCGGGCCGCTGTGACGACGTCCCCGGAGATGGCGTCGCTCAACGTCGGATCGTTGAACTTCGGGATCTTCCCGATGCTGGACAAGTACTCCCAGTGGAAGCACGACTGGGAGCCCGAGTTCCTCGAGATGACCCGCGACTTCGTCTTCAAGAACACCTTCGCCGACCTCGAGTACATCGTGAAGGAGTTGGCCGGCGGCCAAGGGACCAGATTCGAGTTCGAGTGCTACGACCTCGGCCATCTGTACAACCTGGCGTGGCTCATCGACCAGGGTTGGCTCGAGCCGCCGTACTTCGTGCAGATGGTCTTCGGCATCCTCGGCGGCGTCGGTGCCGACCTGGACAACCTGCAGCACATGCACACGATCGCCGAGAAGCTCTTCGGCGACAGCTACGAGTGGTCGGTGCTGGCCGCCGGGCGCCACCAGATGTCCTTCGCGACCGAAGCCGCCATGCTGGGCGGCAATCTCCGGGTCGGAATGGAGGACAGCCTCTACATCGGTCCGGGCGAGCTGACCCCGTCCAACGCCAGCCAGGTCAAGAAGATCCGCGGCATCGTGGAGTCCCTCGGCCACCAGATCGCCACCCCGGCCGAGGCCCGGCAACGACTCGCCCTCAAGGGAGCGGGGAATGTCGGCTTCTGACGCGGCCGACCCCCTGGCCGGTGGCGTCAGGCACGTGGCGGCTCTCGGGGGCGGCGTCATCGGCCAGAGCTGGACGGCGCTCTTCCTGGCCGCCGGCAAGTCAGTCGCGGTCTTCGACCCGGACCCTGCCGTCGAGCAGCGAGTCAGGAGCGCCGTGCAGGCGGCCTGGCCCGCCATGACCAAGCTCGGACTGACCGACCGTGGTGATCCGGACCGACTCGTCTTCTGCGAGGACGCCCGCGTAGCGATCGAAGGAGCTCAGTTCGTTCAGGAGAGCATCCCGGAGCGCATCGACCTGAAACATCAGCTCTACGCGACCATCGAGCCCGTCCTCGGCGAGACAACGGTCGTGGCATCGTCCGCCTCCGGCCTCACCCTGACCGAGCTACAAGCCGGTTGGCGGCAGCCGGCCCGGTTCGTCCTGGGGCATCCGTTCAACCCGCCTCACCTGATCCCACTCGTCGAGGTAATGGGCAACGACCGCACCGACGCCGGTGTCGTCGACTGGACACGCAGGTTCTACGAGTCGGTCGGCAAGGCGACCATTGAAGTCAGACGAGAAGTTCCGGGCCATGTGGCCAATCGACTGCAGGCCGCGCTGTGGCGCGAGGCCATCCATCTGGTCAACGAAGGAGTGGCGACCGTGGAAGACGTCGACACCGCGGTGGCGTCAGGCCCCGGGCTGCGGTGGGGCGTCATGGGACCCACCCTGCTCTTCCATCTCGGCGCCGGCGACGGTGGGCTGCAGGCCTTCGGCGAGCGGTACGCCGACAGCTTCAACCGCTGGTGGGACGACCTCGGCCGGCCGTATCTCGACCAGGAGACCATCGACCGACTCGTCCAGGGCCTGGCTCCCGTCACGGATAGCCGGTCGGTCGACGACCTGTCGGCCAGGCGCGACGAACTCATCACCGCCTTCGTCGCAGCGACTCGCGTACGGGGCGGTTGAACCAGCAGCTCGCACCGCGCGTACTAGTCGTCGAAGATTCGTCGCTGCATCGCAGCTCCGGGTCGGCGAGGATGAGGAGCGCGCTGTGATGACCAACGAAGCGTCTCGAGGTCAGCTTCTGGACAAGCCACTCCACGCCGCCATGCCTCCCCGGGCTCCGGCCTCGGTGGCGGACTGGAAGGCCTTGGCGAATGGCCTGTTGACCGAGGAAGCCTGCGCATTCCAGCGCAACGTCGAGATCTCCGCCAGCTACGCATGGATCTATCGTCTGCTGCCGTCGTCCTTCAAGTGGACCGCGATGGCCGCGATCGCGTCCAACCATGTGCGTCGCGCGTTCCTCCCGCTCCGGCTCGACGCCGATGCCAGCGGGTATGTGAACCTGCCGCGCAGCCTGCGGCGCCACAAGCTGCTGCTGACCGAGGACGTCAACACCATTCGCGCGACGAACAACGCCATCTTCGACGACATCTTCTGGGTGCATCTCGCCTACCTGGCGGACGAGGACGGCCTGGCGAACCTGCGCTCTCTGCTCCACGGTGATGCGCATTACGCTCAGGTGCTCGCCGCGTTCGAGACGATCGACCGGGGCCGCAGCGTGCTTGAGGACTCGATGAGCCTCGAGCACGAGCGGGCGGCGGCGACCGACGACATCTGGGACGGCAACATCGCCATCCTCGAACACGAGCAGCGGGCCCTCGTGCAACCCAACTTCGACCGCCTGTCCGGCGCCTTCGCCCGGATCGCCTCGATGGGCTCGGCCTCGACCTTCGACATTCGCGGGCTACGGCAGGGACTCGGCTACTTCACCTCGTTCTACCTGTACTCCCTGACCGGTGGGGTGCCTCGGGCGGCGGGCGCCAGGACGTGGCCGAGCATCACTCGCTTCGAGGATCGCTGGCCTTGGCTCTCGATGCACGTCGTCCCGCGCTTCCGCCGACTGGAAGCCGATCAACCCATGATCGAGGCGAGCATGCAGCGCATTCTCGACGAGGCGAACAAGCTCGCCGCCACGCCCTGTCGGCCACGCCCCATCCCCAGCCCACGCCGTCGGTCCTTGCTCGCTGCGATGCCGCGAACCAGTGGCGCGCCACTCGCCGCGCACTCGATCTGACTGACTGACCCAGCCGACGGCGCTGGGCGATAGTGGCGGCCGACTCGACGGATGGAGTCGAACGCCTGTACCGCCGATGTCCGAGGCGACGTTCACTGGAGGTGACAGGGGAGTAGCCCCGGAGGTCAGGACTGGAGGTACCGCCATGCCGGCACCCATCGTCGTCGGCGTCGACGGCTCCGAAGCCAGCATCAGCGCGCTGCATTGGGCAGCCGACCGCGGAAGCGAGCTCGGCTGGCCGATACGGATCGTGTACGTGCTGGATGACGCAGCGCGTCGGACGCCGTACCTCAGCGCCAAGGTCGTCGACGAGGCGGCCAGGCGGGTCGTGGGCGGCGCCCGGGAGGTCGTAGCCGGCCGAGCCAACTCGATCGCGATCGAGACCCTGGTCATCACCGCACCTCCGGTCGACGGTGTCCTGCGATCGGCTCGTGATGCGAGGCTGATCGTGCTCGGACGTCGCGGCAGCGGCGCGTTCGGCCTGCTCCTGGGCTCCACGTCGTTCGCCGTCGCGAGTCGGTCGCGGGCTCCGGTCGTCGTCGTGCCGGCGACCGTACGCGCCGACTCCGACGGCCCGGTCGTGGTCGGCGTCGACGGGTCGCCGCAGTGCATCGATGCTCTCGCGTTCGGCTTCGACTTCGCCGACCGGGCAGGCAGCCCGCTGCACGTGGTCCACGCCTGGGACATCCCCATCGTGTACGGCTGGGACGACGACCCCGCCAAGTACCAGCGCCTGAGTCGCCTCGAGAAGGAGGCCAGGCTGACCATCGCCGAGACGCTTGCCGGCTGGCGTGAGAAGTATCCCGACGTCGACGTTCTGGAGCAGCCGGTCCGCGGTCACCCCGTGGCCGCCCTCGTCGCAAGCACGCAGAACGCCGGCCTGCTGGTCGTCGGTGGAAGCGGTCACGGTGACCTGGGCAGCATCGGCCTGGGATCGGTCGCGCGTGGGGTGCTTGAGCACGCCCAAGGCCCGGTCGCCGTCGTGCACGCTCGGGAGCAGGCCGCCGGCTGAATCCGGACCGCTCGACCGTTACGGCACGAGTACGAGCTTGCCCTTCGCTGCGGCTTGCTCGAGCATCTCGTGAGCGTGACGAGCCTCGGACAGTGGCAGGCGCTCCGCGACGACCGGGTGGATCTCCTTGTCGCGCAGCAGCTCGAGCATCGCCTGGAAGTCCTCCCGGAACCAATTCGCGTTGCGAGGACCGCCGCCCACCAGGAGCGGGTGACGAGAACCGACCGGAATCACCTGGCGTCCTTTACGCAGCTTCTGGATCCGGTACGCCAGCACCTTGCGCCGGGGTGAGAGCAGCCCTCCGAGCGCGACGGCTGCGGTCGAGGCGTACCACTCCGCCCAACCTCGCCAGCTCTTACGGTCGCCGGAGAGGGTCGAGTAGTGGCCGAACACCACGAGCCGTCCGCCCGGCCGCAGCGCGCGGAACGAGCGAAGCGACACCGCACCCCCGAGCCCGTCGAGGACCACGTCAACACCCTTGCCAGGGTGCGCGTACCCGAGCCAGGAAGTCCTCCTTGCGGTAGTCGATCGCCACGGCGCCGAGCCGCTCGACCGCCGCACAGTCGCGGGCCGACGCGGTCCCGATCAGGTCGACGCCGGCCAGCGCACCGACCTCGAGGACGGCGGTGCCGACCCGGCCCGCCGCACCGTGCACGAGCACCGACTCGCCGCGCTTGACCCCCGCCATCCGGTGCAGCAGCTGGTAAGCGGTCATGTAGGTGAGGACGAGACCGACCACCTCGGCCGGATCGAGGTCCGCGGGCACCTCGACCGCGTTCGCCTCCAGTACGCACACTCGCTCCGCATAGGAGCCCCACACCGTCAGCGAGGCAACCCGGTCTCCCTCCCGCAGCCTCGAGCAGCCAGGGCCGAGCTCCTCGACAACACCGACGAGCTCGTAGCCGGGCGTGAATGGGGGTTTCGGCACCCCGAGATAGGTGCCGGCGCGCAGCAGGGCATCGGTGAAGGACACTCCGGCGGCCAACACTCGGACTCGGACCTCACCCGGACCCGGCTGGGGATCCTCGTCCTCGACCACCTTCAGAACCTCGGGCCCACCGAACTCGCTGGCAATCACACGCTTCATGTTTCCGACGCTACGGCGCCCGCAGTGGCTCGATAGAGTCCTTCGACTGGCTCTCGGCTCACCTACGACTCCACCATCCCCGTCGGCGGTCGAGTGTCGTCCGGCCAGGCACTGCGTGGCCCGGCTAGAGTCGCCTCCGGTCTGTGCCCAGCCCACATGAGGGGGTAGTGATGGAGGGTCTGCGGAAGCCCGGACGTATCGCGGGGCTTTGGTTCATCGGCACCTTCGTTTTCTCGATTCCGGCGGTCCTGCTGTACGACCCGGTGCTGAATGACGCCGACTACATCTTCGGTGGGGGTCTTGACGCCCGGATCTCCTTTGGCGCATTGCTCGAGGTTCTCGTGGCGATCTGCAACATCGCTACCGCCGTCGTCTTCTTTCCGGTGTTGAAGCGGGTCAACGAGACGGTGGCGCTGGGCTACGTCGCGCTGCGCATCGTCGAGTCGACGCTCATCGTCATCGGCCTCATGAGTCTGATGTCGGTCGTGACCCTGCGGGACGACCTCGCCGGCACCGACGCCGACGCGGCCTCGCTCTCTGTTGCTGGACACACGCTGGTCGCCCTGCACGACTGGACGTTCCTGCTCGGTCCGCAGTTCTGTGCCGGCTTCGGGAACGGACTCCTCCTCGGCTACCTGCTGTACCGATCCGGTCTGGTGCCGCGCCGGATGGCGATGCTGGGACTGATCGGTGGGCCACTGGCGTTCGTCGGCGGGGTGTTCGTCCTCTTCGGCGCGTTCGAGCAACCGAGCCTGGCCCTGTTCGCCTTCACGGTCATCGAGATCGTATGGGAGGCGTCGCTGGCGATCTACCTCACCGTCAAGGGCTACCGGCCGTCGCCACTGCTCGCCGAGGCAGGCGCCACCTAGGCCTCAGTCGGCGGGTTGGTGCCGGACGCGTACGACGAGCTTGCCGGTGGCGCGGTTGTGCTCCATGTCGTCGTGAGCCTGCCGTACCTGTTCCAGGCCATCGTAGACGCGGTCGACGGGGAAGGCCAACCGGCCGGCCGCGACCGCGTCGAGGATCTCCTGGAAATCCTCTCGGGGGAGGTCGGCGGCGTCGCCGAAGTAGCCCGCCAGTCGTACACCTCTCGGGAGGTACTCGTTCGGGGAGAAGTCCCGCACCGTCCACTGGTTGGAGAGGCTGCCGCTGAAGCAGGCCGTGCCGTGCACGCGTACGGCGCGGAGCGTGTCGGGCAGGGTCGGCGTCCCGACGAGATCCAGGGCGCCATCGACTCCGTCGGGGTAGATCTCGCGCACGGCAGGCGCGACCTCGCCGGTGTCGAGCAGGGGGTAATCGACGCCCTGCTCCTTCAGCCAGGGGAGGTGATCGGACTGCCGGGTCGTGGACAACACCGTGGCGCCGCGCCAGCCGGCCAGCGCGGCGGCGGCCAGGCCCACCGAGGAGGTGCCGCCACGGATCAGCACGGACTGACCGGCCCGGAGGTCCAAGCCGACGGTGAGCGAACCGTACGCCGTCTGCACCATCTCCGGCAGCGCGCCCAGCATCTCCCAGGGCAGGTCGGTGTCGACCGGGATGACCTGCGACAGCGGCACAGAGGTGTACTCGGCATAGCCGCCGTCGTAGGTGCGGCCCATGTCGCCCATCATCGCGACGACCTGCCGCCCGGCGGCCAGTCCGCTCCCGGCCGGGGCCGCGTCGACGGTGCCCGCAGCTTCGATGCCTGGCACCCGGGGAAAGCTGACCCCCTCGCTCACGCCCAGCCGAAGCTTCAGTTCCGAGCGATTGAGTCCGAACGCCTCGACCCGGATACGTACCCAGCCGTCCCGCTCAGGCGGCAGCGGAAGCGTGATCAGCTGCAGGTTGTCCACGGGTCCGGGGGCGGAGAGCCGGACGGCACGCATCGTCGTGGGGGAGGACATCACGGGCCCGCCTACTTCCCATGGGTGACAGAGTCGACCAGCGATGGTCAACGTGCGGCCACCGAGGCTGCATTCCCCGTCCTACCGCCACACGGCGATGGGTGATGCGGAGCGGGCGTCGTGCAAGTGGGCCAGTCCGAACTCGTCCTCGACGGTGCGGAGCAGGCTCGCGTGGGTCCAGCTGCCGTGATAGATGCCGGGCCTGACCTGCGCGCCGTACCAGATGCTGCCGACCCGTAGATCGTGCGGCGTCGCATCGCCCTGTTCATCCCAGGTGATGTCGATGACCGACCTGGCGTCCCAGGCGGGGGAGGAGACGATCTTCGGCACCTCCCTCTTGAGGAAGGCGTCGAACTGCCCGACCGTGTTGTGGGTGCCGCACGGGTCGTGGCCGTTCTCGCAGTCGTTCGGGACGATGTAGTTGAACCTCGGGATGTCGCCGGTCTGCAGCTCGTGATCGAAGGCCGAGGTGTTGTTCGGCGCCGTCGTGCCCATCGGCACATCGTGCTGAACGCACGCCGACTTCGGCCGCATGTTGAAGTCCTCGGCGTAGCGAGCACCCTCGATGTTGTCGTAGTAGATCGCCGGGTTGTGGTGGGCGCCGTACACGTCGCTCGCCCAGTCCACGCCGTCGTCGTAGAAGGCACACGGATGCGGCATCGACTCCTGCCAGTCCTTCCACGAGATATGCCGGCGCTGCAACTGGTGGAAGACGTTGTTCACCTGCTGATGACAGATCGGCTTGTCGTTGTTCGGGTTCACCGGGTTGCTGTCATTGCGCTCGCAGCGGATCGACTGCCCGCTGGTCATCTCGATGTAGTCACCGGTCGAGCTGCTGTGCGGAACCGCGCGATAGCCGACCAGCCACCCCGACTTCGGCTTCAAGGTCTTGACCAGGTACGGCGCTCGCTTGCGAGTCAGCTGGCCGAGCGAGGTGTTCTCGGCGACGATCACGAACACGTGGCTCGCCCGCGGCGTACCAGGGGACACCCGTGTCACATGGGCGGCGGCGGGACTGGCGGCCGGCTTGGAGGCGCCGCCACCGAGCGCCGGGCTCGCGGCGCCGCCGAGGAAGAGCAGCAGGCTCGCGGTAGCGATCGTGACGAGTGGATGGCGGGCGTATCGAGAGTGGCGCATGGGAGCCCTCACTGCCTGGTTGTCCGGTCATACCTCTACAGCGTGTAGACAACAGTTGCTCTACACGCTGTAGATTTCAAACGGACTACGCCTCGATCGGTCCGTCGTGGCCGTCGCACCACTGGTCGACGGGGATGCCGGCTCGGACGTCGTCGACATGCTCACCGCAGCCTGCCCAGGTGGTCTTGCCGCAGGTCCGGCAGCGAGTGGGTTGGCACATGAGGGTTCCTCGTCGGGTCGGTCAGGAGGGGGCGTCGCCGGCCTCGAGGGCGTCGGCGAACTCGCAGAATGCGTCGTAGGCGCGGGCTCCGTAGATGGTGGCGGGTCCGCCGTTCATGAGGAAGGTGACGCCGATGGCCTCGGCGGCCTCCTGGCGGGTGGCACCGGCCCGGGCAGCAGCCTGGCCGTGTGAGGCGACGCAGCCGTCGCAGCCCTGGACGACTCCGATGGCCATGGCCATGAGCTCCTTGGTCTTGCGGTCGAGCGCGCCGTCGGCGAAGGCGGCAGTGGAGAGCTCGCGGAAGCCGTCGTAGACGTCCGGGATGGCCCGGCGCAATCGGCGGTGCAGCGGTGAGAGTTCGCGGAGCACCGCCTTGCCATGGGTGGAGGCGTGGGCGGAGTCGGGGGCGGCGGTCATCTGCGGGTCCTTTCGGGGTCAGCCGTGGGAGAAGGTGATGTTGGGCAGGATCCGGCGCAGCCACACCGGAGTGGCCCAGGCGGCGCGGCCGGCGACGCGGAGCATCACCGGGAGCAGGACGAGGCGGACGAGGAAGGCGTCGAGGAGGACGGCGATGCCGAGGATGACACCCATCTCCTTGGGCGGCAGCGGCCCGGACAGCGCGAAGGTGAGGAAGACGGCGACCATGACGCCGCCGGCGGCGAAGATGACCCGGCCGGAGTGAGCCACCGCGCCGACCATGGCCTCGCGAGTGTCGCCGGACTTCTCCCAATGCTCCTTGGCGGAGGCGAGCAGGAAGACGGTGTAGTCCATCGCGATGGCGAAGATCATCGCGAAGAAGAAGACCGGCGCCCACGCGTCGAGGTAGCCCTGGGGCTCGAAGCCGAGCAGTCCCGAGCCGTGACCGTCCTGGAAGACCAGCCGGGCCACGCCGAACGCGGCGGCGGTCGACAGCAGGCTCGCCAGGGTGCCGAGCAGTGAGATCAGTGGCGCCTGCAGGGCCACGAGCAGCAGCAGGAAGCCGAGTACGAGGACGACTCCGATGACCAGCGGCGTCGACTCGTCGAGCTGGGTCTTGAGGTCGAGATTCTCTACTGCGGCGCCGCCGACCAGGGCGGAGTCGGGGAGCTCGATCCGGAGTCGGTCGATGGTGGTCGCGAGTTCGGGATCGGACGGATCGACCGTGGGCACGGCCTGGATCATCCGCTGGTCGCTGCCGTCGGTGGATTGCACGGCGGGCAGGACCGCGCCGATGCCTGGGTCGTGCTGCAGGATCCGGGCGGCCCGGTCGGCCTGGCCGTCGTCGACGACGATCTGGAGCATGCCGGGTGCGCCGGGCCCGAAGGCGTCCTTGACCTGGTCGTACCCGATGCGCGCGCTGGCGTCCTCGGGGAGGACCTTGATCGAGGGCATCGCGGTCTTCAGGCCGACGATCGGGGCGGCGAGTGCGACGAGCACGACCAGCGAACCGATGCCCCACGCCGCCGGGCGGCGCCACAGGCGCTCACCCCAGTTGGCGAACGCCTTGGATCGGTGCTCGCCGGTGTGCACCCAGGGCAGCGAGAACCGGTTGATCTTCTGGTCGAGCGTGACCAGCACCAGTGGCAGCAGGGTGAGCGTCGCGCCGAGCACGAAGATGACCGACAGGATGATGCCGCCGGCCATCGAGCGGAACGACGGCGAGGGGACCAGCATCACCGCGGACAGCGAGACCAGCACGGTGGCGCCGGACAGCAGTACGGCCTTGCCGGCGGTGTCCATGGTCTCGGCGATCGCCTCGCGTGCGGACTCGTGGTGGCCCATCCGGGCGGCTCGGTAGCGGACCACGAGGAACAGGGCGTAGTCGATGCCCAGGGCCAGCGAGAACATCATCGCGAAGTTCATTGCCCAGATCGAGACCGGAACGAGCTCGTTGATCAGGACCAGCGAGCCTGCCGAGGCGGCCAGGCCGGCAAGCGTCAGGATCAGCGGGAGGCCGGCGGCGACGAGCGCGCCGAAGGCGAGGACGAGGATGGCGAGGGTGACCGGCCAGGAGAACATCTCCGAGGTCAGCATCGCCTCGAGGTTGGCTTCGTTGAAGTCCGACCACAGCAGCGAGGACCCGGTCGGGTTCACCTGGACGGTGCCGGTGGACTGGGTCTGCAGCTCGGCCTTCAGGTCGGTGGCGACTCGAACCATCTCGTTCGTGTCGACGCCCGCTCCCGCGAGAACCACCGCGGTCCTGCCGTCCGGAGAGATGCTCGCTCCTGGCGTCGGCGGGACCACCTCGGCGAGGCGCGGTTCGCTCCGGAGGATCTTGGTGACCGAGGCGATGACGGCGGGACCGTCCCCCTGCGTGAGCGGGCCGTCGGTGCTGTGGACGACCACCTGGATCGCGTGGCTGGCGTTGCCGCCGAAGTGCTGTTGTGCCAGGTCCCGCACGGCCACCGACTCCGAGCCGTCGGCCTGCCAGCCGGCTCCGGACAGGTTCTTCTCTACCGACGGAGCGAGCGCGCCCAGACCGACGATCAGCAACACCCACACGATGGTCACGAACCGACGGTGATCGGTCACCCACACGCCGAGCCGGCCGAGCGGGCCGGGTTTGATGGTCGGCACCGCGGTCTGCTGTCGGGCCTTGTACGTTGCCTGCGCCACCGTGGCGCCTCCTCTCCTATAACCCCCTGGGGGGATACGACGAGCATGCTAACATAACCCCCAGGGGGGATACCTAATCCTGTTCCACGGAGGGATGGAGATGACCGACTTCACGCTGAGCGTCACCGTCGAGGCGCCCTACGACGCCACGCTCGCTCGCGTACGCGCGCTACTGGCTGATGCCGGCTTCGGAGTGCTGACCGAGATCGACGTTCAGGTGACCCTACGGGCCAAGCTCGGAGTCGAGGTTGCGCCGCAGCGGATCCTCGGTGCCTGCCGACCGCAGCTGGCGCATCGTGCGCTGCAGGTCGACCATCGGGTCGCGACGATGCTGCCGTGCAACGTCGTCGTCACAGCCGACGGTGACCTGCGTACTCGGGTCGAGGTGTTCGACCCCGCGGTCATGACGTCGTTCAGCGACGCGGACGAGCTGGCCGAGGTCGCAACCGACGCGCGGAATCGCTTGACCGGGATGATCACGTCCCTGACCGGAGAGATGGAGGAAGCAGATGCGGCTCGAGCCTGAGGAGACCAAGGCGATCATCACCCGCCTGAAGCGAGCGAACGGCCATCTGGCATCGGTGATCCGGATGCTCGAGGAGGGATCCGAGTGCGAGGACGCGCTCACCCAGCTCGCGGCGGTCAACAAGGCGATCAGCCGCGGCGGCTACGCGCTTGTCGCCACGGGGCTCGAGCACTGTCTGGCCGAAGGCGGCCTCGACAGCGTCGACGCGAAGAAGATGGAGAAGCTCTTCCTCGCGCTCGCTTGACACTGGGCGCGCGGATGCCGGTCACCTAGCAGCCTGCTCGTCACCCGGCGGTCATGATCGCTCGTGGACGTCGCTGTGCGTCCCGTCATCGGTCTTGAGGAGCGCGCGCAGCCGGCGATACTCGTCGCCGTCGATCTCTCCGCGCGCCAGCCGCATAGCCAGGATTCGACGTGGATCGTCCCGCCCCTCACCGCCCCCGCGCGAGGAGCTCGTCCCGAACAGGAAGAGCGCCCAGATCAGCAGGCCCCAGAACGCGACGATGCCGACCCACATGAGGCTCATCTGCCACCAGGCCCAGCCGTCGCCGTACGAGAACATCATCGCCACCGACCTCCTTGAGCTCGGAGACTTCTTTACCTACCGCCACGATGCCTCCGGGCGCAGCCGTGTCGAATGGGCGTACGACTCGGTCGTCAAGTCTTTCGACTCTGGGCGTCAGGTCTAGGCCGCCGGTCGGAGCTCCTCCTGTGGCGCGGCCGGCGGTGCCGACACGGTGTCTGCGGGAGCCGGGAGGCGAAGTCGCTTCAGCATGAGGGCGTTGACCGCCACGATCACGCTGGATCCCGACATCGAGAGGGCGGCGATCTCGGGCCGGAGCACGAGGCCGAAGGCGGGCTCGAACACGCCGGCCGCGATCGGGAGGGCGATCGCGTTGTAGCCGATCGCCCAGCCGAGGTTCTGCCGCATCTTGCGGAGGGTGCCGCGGCCGATCTGCAGCGCGGTCGGAACGTCCAGCGGGTCGGAGCGCATCAGCACCACATCAGCGGTCTCGATGGCGACGTCGGTGCCCGCACCGATTGCGATGCCGAGATCGGCTCGAGCCAGGGCCGGAGCGTCGTTGACCCCATCGCCGACCATGGCGACCTTCTGGCCGTCACGTTGGAGCTCCGCGACCTTCTCGGCCTTGTCCTCCGGGAGCACCTCGGCGATCACGGTGTCGATGCCGAGCTGGTCTGCGATGCGCTCGGCGGTGGCGGCGTTGTCGCCGGTCAGCATGACCACTTCGACGTCGGCCTCGTGCAGGGCGGCGACCGTGTCGCGGGACGTCTCGCGTACTGCATCCGCGATTCCGAACAGCCCCGCCGCTTGTCCGTCCACAGCGGCGATGACCGCGGTACGGCCGCCCGCCGCGACCTGTTCGCGCTTGGCGCCGAGCGTCCCGAGCTCGACGCCTTCGCGTTCCATCAGCCGGAGGTTGCCGACCGCGATCCGCTGACCGTCGACGGTGGCGACGGCGCCGTGGCCAGGCAGGTTCTCGAACTCGGCTGCATCGAGGGATGCCCAGCCGTTCTCGTCGTGCTGCCGGACGATGGCCTGGGCCAGCGGGTGTTCGGACTCGCGCTCGACGGCCGCGACCAGGCGCAGCAGCTCGTCGGGCTCGATGCCGTCGGCGATGACGTCGGTGACCTCGGGCTCGCCCTTGGTCAGGGTGCCGGTCTTGTCCATGACGACGACCTGGATCCGGGCCGTGGTCTCAAGTGCCATGGCGTTCTTGAACAGCACGCCGCGCTTGGCGCCGAGACCGGCCCCGACCATGATCGCGGTCGGGGTGGCCAGTCCGAGCGCGTCCGGGCAGGTGATCACCACCACCGTGATCGCGAACAGCATGGCGGTCGCCAGGTCCTCGCCGGCGAGCAGCCACACGGTCAGGGTGAGCGCGCCACCGATCAGGGCGACCAGCACCAGCCAGAACGCGGCGCGGTCGGCCAGCCGCTGTCCAGGCGCCTTGGAGTTCTGCGCCTCCTGCACCAGCTGCACGATCTGGGCCAGCGCGGTGTCCGCCCCCACCTTGGTGGCGCGTACCCGCAGGGTTCCGTTCACGTTGATGCTGGCGCCGATGACCTGGGAGCCGGGCTCCTTGTGCACCGGCAGGCTCTCGCCGGTGACCATCGACTCGTCGACCTCGCTCTCGCCGATCTCGACGGCTCCATCGACAGGGATCTTGGCGCCGGGCCGAACCAGCATCAGGTCGCCGACCACCACCTCGGAGGTGGCGACCTCGACCTCCTGGCCGCCCCTGAGCACGACGGCCTTTGGCGGGGCGAGGTCGAGCAGCGCCCGGATCGCGTCGTTGGCTCCGCCGCGGGCCCGCATCTCGAACCAGTGCCCGAGCAGCACGAAGGCCGACAGCACGGTGGCCGCTTCGTAGAACACGTCGCCGCCACCGGTGAGCGTGACCACGACGGAGTACAGCCAACCCGCTCCGACCGCCACCGCGACCAGGACCATCATGTCGAGGGTGCGGGCCCGGAGCGCTCGTACGGCGCCGTCGAAGAAGATCCAGTCGGCATAGAAGATCACCGGCAGGCTGAGCAGCAGCGCCCAGACGTCCTCGCGCATCCCGAACGGCACCGCCACGTCCAGGCCGAGTACGTCGTGCCCGATCGGCGACCAGATCAGGATCGGGATCGAGAAGATCGCGGCGACCAGGAATCGGTTGCGCATGTCGGTGACCATCTCCGCCATCGACATGCCGTCGTGCCCGCCGTGGCCGCCATGGCCCATCGCCTCGTGCGAGGACGGTGCCTGGTCCGTCGTCGCGGACGGGTCGTGCTCCGCATGCGGGTCGATCTCGGGGTCGCAGATGTGCTTCGGAACCGACTGTCCGTCGCAGTGGTAGCCGCAGTCGCGTACCCACTGCCGCAGTGCGGCGACGGATGTTGCTGCCGGATCGAAGACGACGGTCGCAGTCTGAGCGACCGGATTGACCGCCACCTCGACGACGCCAGGTCGCCGCAGAAGCACCGAGGTCGCAACGTTCTGTTGCGAAGCCCACTGGAGCTCGCGCAGGTCGAGGACCGCCGTCCTTTGGTCGCTGGTCATCGTGCACCTCCCTGTCGCTGCGGATGTGTCGTGGTCCGGACCGTCAACAATCGCCGAGATCGAGTTTCATGATGTCGTCTCGCGGGGGAGCCCGCGTAGAACTCTCGCAACGGTCCGCCCATCACCATCGAGTTATACCCTAGAGGGGTATGGTAACCAAGCATCGAGCTGCCCCGCCGCCGGGTCGTCCGAAGCCCCTCGTGCAGCCGTGCCGGCGAGGTAGCGTGAAGGGCAGGAGTCGATCAGTTGTGCCCGGCCCGCTGATCGGGAATGCGAACGCAGTGCCACTCCAATGTCGCCCGGCATCATCAGTTCTCGCGGGGAGTCTGCCGACGGGCCCGAGCGGGAATCCCGGCAGACCGGAGCCGCATGCGCTGGCCGAGCGGCTCGCGCACCCGGCTTGGCCACGCTGTCCGCCACGGTGATCGCCATCTGCGCACTGCTCGGCGGGTGTGATGGGGCTCCGGCGGTGTCGTCGACGTCTGCTGGGTCGCCGACGTCCGGTCCGGACACGTCGTACCGCTCGGCCGTACGCCCAACCCCGAAGCTGTCCGCGCCGTTTCGGCATCGCATTCCGGGGATGCCGCCGCCACTGCCGGGAGGGGTGTACGCCGCTGACCGGCCCGGCATGGTCAGCTCGCGCGTACGGCACGAACCCGCGCTCATCTACGTGCCGGACAGTGAGTTCGCCGGCCACACCACGGTGATCTCGCAGCGCACCCATCGGATCGTCCGGGTGCTACCGACCGGCAGATTGGACCAGCACGTCACTCCGTCGTGGGACCTCAAGACCCTCTACGTCGAGGCCAGCGACTCCGATCACCTCGCCACGATCAACCCCCACACCGGTCGGATGACCGGCACGATTCCAACCAATCGCCCGTACAACCTCTACTTCACGCCCAACGGGCGCGCCGCGATCGTCATGGACGAGCAACACGACCAGATCGTCTTCAGCGACCCGCACACCTTCGCTCGCCGGCACGTGGTCAGTGACCCGAGCTGCCTCGGTCCCAACCACGCCGACTTCTCCGCCAACGGCCGCTATCTCGTCGTCAGTTGCGAGTTCTCCGGCGACCTGCTCAAGATCTCGACCCTGCGGCACAAGATCCTCGGTCGCATCCACCTGCCGATGCCGTCCATGCCGCAGGATGTACGGCTCGCGCCGAACGGACGCAGCTTCTTCGTCGCCGACATGGGCCGAGATCTCCTGCTGCAGATCCCGTGGGACCGGTTCCGGGTCGCCCATGCCTACCCGACGCGGAAGATGCCGCATGGCATCTACTTCAGCCGTGGCCAGCGGCTGCTGTACGTGTCCGATCGTGAGAGCGGTGCGGTGCAGGTCTTCAATCTCGCCAAGCACCGATTCACTCAGACCTGGTGGATCCCTGGCGGTGGCTCGCCGGACATGGGTGGCCTCTCCGCCGACGGCAGGACGTTGTGGCTGTCCGGTCGGTACGACGGCGTCGTCTACGGCTTCGACACCCGTACCGGCAAGGTCATCGCCAAGATCCCGGTCCCCGGAGGCAGCCCGCACGGGCTCCTCGTGTGGCCACAGCCGGGTCGGTACTCCCTCGGGCATACCGGAGAGATGCGATGACGCACGCTGCCCTCGGGTATCCCATCTGAGACCTCACCTCGATGGGGTGATGCAGTCGGTCAGCGGGGCGAGGATCCTCCGCACTGGGCCCGTGTGTGCCCGTTGCGCGAATGGCCCCGAACAGGGAGGAACCCCATCATGGACTTCTGGGAAGTCATCGGCGAGATCTTCTGGTTCATGCTGCTGGTCGCATGGATCTGGCTGCTCATCGTCGTCATCTCCGACATCTTCCGCGACCACACGCTTTCGGGCTGGGCCAAGGGCCTGTGGTGCCTGTTCGTGATCCTGCTGCCGTGGCTGGGCGTGCTCGTCTACCTGATCGCGCGAGGTGGGTCGATGCACGAGCGGGCCGTTGCGGACGCCAAGCGCAGCGATCAGCAGTTCCGCCAGTACGTTCAGAGCGCGGCGGCGTCGCCCAGTGCGGCTGACGAGCTCACCAAGCTGGCCGACCTGCGCGATCGCGGGGTGATCTCGGCCGCCGACTTCGAAGCTGCCAAGACCAAGGTCCTCGGCGGCCAGTCGTCAACGGGCGCGGCGAACCCGTCGTAGACCAGGTCGGGTGCGCTCCGTGGGCCTGCCACGGAGCTTCCTCTGATGCGGTGCGCTGCGCGCAACACGCGCCGACCGGTGCCTGCGCGGTTGTGGAGCATCATGGGGAGTATGCGGCGGGCCCTGGTGGCAGTGCTCCTCTTCACCCTCGCGGCAGCCGGATGCTCGTCAGGGGGTGGTTCGGACCAGCCCAGTTCGGCCGCACCCGGTTCGAGCAAGGCGTCCTCGCCGAGCGCCGGAGTCGCGCCGTCGCGGTTTGAGAACTGGCCGACGTACCACCGAACGCCGAGTCGGTCGGGCCGGGCGGCATCGACCGTCTCGGTGCCGCTGGCGGGCGTGTGGTCCAAGCCGCTGCGGGGCGCGGTGTACGGCGAGCCGCTGGTCGTCGACGGGCTGCTGATCGTGGCGACCGAGAGCGACGACGTCTACGGGATCGACCCGGCGACCGGGCAGGTGCGGTGGCGCACCAATTTCGGCACGCCGATGCCGCTGAGCGAGCTGCCCTGCGGCAACATCGATCCGCTGGGAATCACGAGCACGCCCGCCTACGATTCGCAGACCGGATCGGTCTTCGTAGTCGCCGAGACGACAGGGGCACACCACACGCTGTGGGCGATCGACCCCTCGACCGGGGACAAGCAGTGGCATCGCGGTCTTGACACCCAGCCCGACCGGGATCGGTTCGCCGAGCAGCAGCGATCAGCGCTGCTCGTCACCCACGGACGAGTGATCACGACCTTCGGCGGTCTGGCCGGCGACTGCGGCAACTACGTCGGATACGTCACCTCGGCGCCGGTGGACGGCCAGGGAGCGATCCACTCCTACGCCGTACCGACGCCGCGAGAGGGAGGCATGTGGTCGCCGGCGGGGCCGGTGGCCGGGCCGAACGGCCACGTCTACGTGTCGGCCGGCAACGGCGCCCAGGCCAGCGGCGCTTGGGACATGAGCGACTCCGTCACGGAGCTGACACCGGTGAGCCTTCGACGCGTGTCGGCATTCGCGCCGTCGACCTGGCGCCAGGACAACGCTGCCGACCTCGACCTCGGGTCGTCGTCACCGGTCACCGTGTCCGATCGGATCGTCATCGCCGGCAAGCGCGGGACGGTGTACCTCCTGCGGCCGCAGCTTGGTGGCGTCGGCTCGGCGATTCGACAGCTCGACGGCTGCACGGCATTCGGGGGCGCCGCTCGTGCCGACGCGCACACCGTGTTGATGCCGTGCCTCGGCGAGAACGCGATCAAGCAGCTGCGGGTCGGCCGGCAGCAGCTGTCCTTCGGCTGGACGGCGTCGGACATGTACGCCTCGCCGATCGTCGCCGGCTCGTTCGTTCTCGTCGCCGACAGCAACACCGGCGACCTCGTGGTGCTTCGGCTCTCGAACGGCAGCGAAGTCCAGCGCATCCACGCCGGACCCCTCACGCACTTCCCGTCCGTCACCGTCTCGGGCGGCATGGTGTTCGTGCCGACGTTGAACGGCGTCACCGCGTTCCGGTAGGCCGGGCTGGCCGTGACATAGCCGAATGTGTCCGGCGTCGACGGGTCCCGTGCGCCGGTCATGCCGCGTCGACGTCCGCGTTGTCGTCAGCCACGCCTCGACTCGCGGTGGCGTCGGCGAACTCGGGCTTGACGGGCTCGTAGTGATTGTCGAGCAGTGGCGAGGAGATCAGCATGTCGGCGGTGGCCAGGTTGCTGGCGACCGGAACGTTCCAGAGCGCGGCCAGCCGCAGGAGCGCCTTGACGTCGGGGTCGTGCGGCTGCGGCTCGAGCGGATCCCAGAAGAACACGAGCATGTCGACCGTGCCCTCGGCGATTCGGGATCCGATCTGCTGGTCGCCGCCGAGCGGTCCGCTCATCAGCCGGGTGATCTTCAGCCCCAGCTCGTACTCCAGCAGGGTGCCGGTCGTCCCGGTGGCGATGAGGTCGTGCTGTGCCAACGTGGGGCGGTTGAACTCCGCCCAGCGCAGGAGCTCGACCTTCTTGTTGTCGTGAGCGACGAGTGCGATCACCCGCCGCGGGTGCGGGGTTGTCATTGGCCCTCCAAGGGCGGGGTCACTACGACGGTCCATGGTCCAGATGTCCACGAGGTTGCCGAACCGTGTCAGCCGGCGATAGATGCCCCGATTGGGGTGTCAGCTCGCTCACACCGCCGCAGCAGGACGGCACATAACGCCCAATGGTCCCTGAATGCCGTTCAGTCCACCGGCGCAGGCGGTTTCTCGTCGTCGGGCTTGTTCCGCCCAGCAAGTCCGGGCGGCGTGACGTTGCCACGGTCGATCTCGGCCGCCAGGTGCGCCCGCTGCTCGTACAACCCCGGATCAAGTAGGCCTGACCCGGCCCCGCGGGAGATCGGGGTGCCGCCGGCGCCGCGGAGGACGAAGGCGAAGCAGACGGCGATCAAGGCCCCGGCTATCGGTCCGACGACGTAGACCCAATAGTGGTCCCAGTCCCCGCTGACCAGCGCCGGGCCGAACGAGCGAGCGGGGTTCATGGAGACCCCGCTGACCGGCGCAGCCCAAAGTCCGGCCAGCGCGATGTAGCTTCCGACGCCCAGCGCCGCGATCGCGCCGACGTTCTGCGCCGCGGACGCCGTACCGAGGATCACGCTCACTAGCCCGGTTGTGAGTGCGATCTCCATCAGCAGCGCCTGCCAGTTGTCGTAGCCCGCCCCCGGCAGGGTCGCCCCCAGGTGCTCGACGTTCCCGAACACGCCGCGCAGGAAGAGGCAGGCGAGCGTCGCGCCGATCAGCTGCACGATGATGTAGCCGGGCACCCGCCTCCACGGAAAGTCGCCCCGGAGGGCGAAGGCGATCGAGACCGCGGGATTGAGGTGGGCGCCGGAAATCGCGCCCATGAAGAGGATGATCGCCAGCACGGTCAGGCCCGGCGCGACCACCGCGGATGCGAGGGCGATCTGCCCCTTGCCGACGAGGATCCCACCGCCGGCCGCGGCCAGGACGAGGAGAAAGGTCCCGAACAACTCCGAGAAGAGTCGGCGCCACTCCAGGTGTGGGTCGTCGAAGTCGCTACGGTCGCCGAACTCGAGCGTCAGCAGGTGACGCGCCCGGCTCATCGGCTCGACGGCCGGTTGGATGTCGGTATTCGCGTGGCTCATCTTGTCCACCTCCAGCGCGGGCGATCTGCCGCCGGCCTGTCGCAGCCCAGGAACCAGTTGCTCGGGTGCTTGCGCACCTGTTCTCAGGCTGTACCAGCACAGGCCGTGGCGCATCGGTCGAACGTCCCGAAGCTGCCATCAGGGGCGCGGCGACGGGACTGTCCCACAGCCGGCATCGGCCGGCACGGAGGGGTCCGAAAGGCCTATCGACTCAGGCTGGATGGCACCGGAGCGACGAGATCGGTCGACTTATGGTGACGGCATGGTCACGCGGGACCTCAGCGAGCCTGTCGCCCAAAGCGATGAGAAGGGCCGATCGGCTGTCGCCGAGATTCCGCACGAAGCGGTGACCTAGGCCCGCACTTTGACGGTCCGCCATGGCGACATATCGGGCCCGAAGATCCGGCTCGCGCGGAGTGAACCTGATTCGCCAGGAGAAAGGTAGCGACCATGAGCGACAAGCCGGTATTCATCTACGCAGCGACCTATGCGACCCATGCCGATGCCCTCGCCGACTACGACACTCTCCTCGACCTCCACGACGCCGACTTCGTCGGGACCTACGACGTGGCGGTGATCACGAAGGACGAGAAGGGCAAGGTGCACATCAAGAAGCACGAGAAGCCCACCCAGCACGCGACCTGGACGGGGATAGGAGTGGGAGCCGTTCTCGGCGTCCTGTTCCCACCGTCGATCATCGGCACGGCCGTGCTCGGAGGGATCACCGGTGGGGTCGTCGGGCACCTCGCTCGAGGGATGTCGCGCGAGGACATGCGGGAGCTCGGCGACCTGCTCGACGCCGGACAGGCCGGACTGGTCGTGGTCGGCGAGTCGAAGGCCGGCAAGCAGCTCGACGAGGTTCTCACGCGTGCCCAGAAAACGGTCGAGCGGCAGATCGATGCCGACAGCGCTGAACTCAGTGCGGAGATCGAGCGGGCCGAGCGAGATGCCGCGACCAAAGGCGCATAGCCCCGAAGGCGCGCAGCTTCAGCCACGCTGATCGTCGCAACCGGCCGTCGGCGACTGGCCGGTCAAAGGAGGGGAGGCGCAGGGTTGGAGGGCAACGGGCAGGCTCCAGGAGCCGGGTCACGAGCGACGGCCCGCTCTCCGAAGGACCGTGCGGCAGCCGGGAAGGCAGTACGAGCCGAGATACCGCGCTCGAGCCATGCCGGCGGGGTACCCGCACCCGGCACCCGGGACCCGATCGCGATCCTGGAAGGGCAGGCCGAGACGCGGGTGCCGGAGCTGGTGCCGATCCGTTACGGGCGGATGCTTGCCTCCGCCTTCGCCTTCTACCGAGGCGCCGCGGCGATCATGGCCGCGGACCTGGCCGACTCGCCCGTGTCAGGGATCGACGCCCAACTCTGCGGCGACGCACATCTGGAGAACTTCGGGATGTTCGCGGCTCCTGACCGCCGGCTCGTCTTCGATGTCAACGACTTCGACGAGACCTTGCCTGGGCCTTGGGAGTGGGATGTCAAGCGGCTGGCAGTCAGCTTCGTGGTGGCCAGTCGAGAGCGTGGATTCAACAGCGCACAGCGGCGCTCCGTGGCTCACACCGCGGTACGCGAGTACCGCAATGCGATGCGGACCTGTGCGGACCAGCGAAACCTCGACCTCTGGTACCAGCGCGTCGACGTGGCCTCGTCGGAGCACCTGTGGGCCAGCAGTGCCACGAAGAAGCAGCGGAAGCGGTTCGAGCGCAACATCGCCAAGACGCGGACGAAGGACAGCATGCGCGCCTTCACCAAGCTCACTCACACGGTGGACGGTGAACCGCGAATCATCAGCGTCCCACCCTTGATCGTTCCGATCGAGGAGGTGTTTCCGAACGATCCCGACGGGGCCAAGGATCGCGTGGTTCGGCTCGTCGACGCCTACCGCGCGAACCTCCCGGACGACCGGCGGCACCTGCTCGACCAGTTCGGCTATCAGCATGCGGCCCGCAAGGTCGTGGGCGTCGGCAGCGTCGGGACGCGGTGCTACATCGTGCTGCTCCTGGGACGCGATCACCGGGACCCCCTGTTCCTCCAGGTCAAGGAAGCGCAAGCCTCGGTGCTCGAGCCGTACGTCGGGCCGAGCCGATATGACCATCACGGGCAGCGAGCCGTCGAAGGCCAGCGACTGATGCAGGCAGCGGGCGATTCCTTCCTCGGTTGGGTGACCGGTCAGGGTTCGGACGGCGATCGGCGCGAGTACTACGTCCGTCAACTCTGGGACGAGAAAGGGTCGGCGCTGGTCGACCTCATGAACCCGCACGAGATGGATGCGTACGCGAAAGTGTGCGGCTCGACGCTCGCCCACGCGCATGCCCGATCCGGCGACCGAATCGCGATCGCGGCCTACCTCGGCAACAGCCCCACTTTCGATCACGCCGTCGTCGAGTTCGCCGAGGGGTACGCGGAGCTCAACGAGCACGACTACCAGGCATTGCGGACCGCTGTCGACGAGGGCCGGGTGGCGGCCGAAGAGGGCATCTAACCGCGCGTGCTCACTCCCGTCAGCCTGCCCGCGGTCGTAGGCTGCCGCATGTCGCAGTGCGCGGTGAGCGTCGGCCTGATCCGGCCCGAGGGCATGACAGGCGACGAGGAAAGGCGGGATGCACGGTGAGCAACAACTCCGGGGCGGCCGGTGGTGGCGCCATTTATGCGCTCGGCATCTTCGGCGCGTGGGTGTTCTTCTGGCAGCAGGCAGACGGCTTCTGGGAGTACGTGCTGGCGGTGTTCCAGGGGCTCTTCTGGCCGGCCTGGATGGTGTACCAGGCCTTCTCCGCGCTGTACTGACGACGCCCAGCACGTCTTCATGGGCCTGTAAACGTTCCGCGCTACTGTGGGTGCCGATCGTTTGCGATCACTGCCACATCTAGGCGGGGGCTGCACCCATGATCGATGCGAAGGACCTCACCAAGCGCTACGGCGACAAGGTGGCCGTCGACCACCTGTCGTTCAGCGTCGAACCAGGTCGAGTCACCGGCTTCCTCGGCCCGAATGGTGCCGGTAAGTCCACGACGATGCGCCTCATCCTCGGCCTGGACCGCCCGCAGGCCGGCGACGCCACGATCGGTGGGCGTCACTACCGTGACCTGCCGCGGCCGCTGCGTACGGTCGGGGCGCTGCTCGAGGCCAAGGCGGTCCACACCGGGCGGAGCGCGTACAACCACCTGCTCTTCCTTGCCCAGACCCAGGGCATCGAGAAGAAGCGCGTCGACGAGGTCCTCCACCTGGTCGGCCTCAACGACGTCGCGCGAAAGCGGGCCGGCGGCTTCTCCCTCGGCATGGGTCAGCGGCTCGGCATCGCGGCCGCCCTGCTCGGCGATCCCGCAGTGCTGCTGCTCGACGAACCCGTCAACGGCCTGGACCCGCAGGGCGTGATCTGGATCCGGAACCTGATGAAGCAACTGGCGTCGGAGGGCCGGACCATCTTCGTCTCCAGCCACCTCATGAACGAGATGGCGGTGACCGCGGACCACCTGATCGTGATCGGACGGGGCAAGCTGGTCGCCGACTGCTCGACCGACGAGTTCATCGATCGCAGCACCGAGCGGACCGTCTTCGTGCGCAGTCCGAGCCCGGATCGGCTGGCCGAGGCGATCGTCGCCGAAGGTGGCGTGGTCCGAGCACAGCATGACGGTCAATTCGACGTCGTGCAGATGGAGGCGGCCCGGATCGGCGAGTTGGCCTCAGCTGCCGGTGTCGTGTTGCACGAGCTCACGCCACGGCGCGGCTCGCTGGAAGAGGCGTTCATGGAGCTCACCCGGGAGAGCGTCGAGTACGACACGACGGCCGGTGAGGAGGCGGTGACCAATGAGTGAGGCAGTGGCAACCGCTCCGACCGCGTTGGTGGAGGAGAAGCGTCAGGGCTTCGGCCATCTGCTGCTGTCGGAGTGGACCAAGCTCAGGTCGGTGCGCTCGACGGTGTGGTCGCTGATCATTCTGGTCATCCTCACCTGGGGCTTCACGGCCCTGTTCACCTGGCTCACGGTGATGAGCTGGAAGGACACCAATGCGAGCGACCGGGCGACGATCATCGCCGATCCCACCAGCCAGATCCTGGGCAGCGGCTTCTTCCTGAGCCAACTGGCGATCTGTGTCCTCGGCGTGATGGTCATCGCCTCGGAGTACTCCACCGGCATGATCCGGGCCAGCCTGCTCGCGGTGCCGAGGCGCTGGCCGATGCTGGCCGCGAAGTGTTGCGTGTTCGGAGCGCTGGTGCTGGTGCTCGGTGTCGTGGTGTCGTTCGGCTCGTTCTTCATCGGCGCGCCGATCCTGCACAACAAGGCGCCGGTGTCGCTCAGCGATCCCGGGGTGCTGCGAGCCGTGATCGGCGGTGGGCTCTACCTCGCGATGCTCGGCCTGTTCGCCCTCGCAATCGGTGCCATCGTGCGGCACACGGCTGCGGCCATCACCGGCGTGATCGGATTCGTCCTCGTGCTCGCGCCGCTCGCCCAACTGCTGCCGGGCAGCATCGGCGACCACATCCACGCGTACCTGCCGACCGAAGCCGGGCACCTGATCGGACAGGCGACGCAGGCTCCCGACGACCTCCTGTCGCCGTGGCAGGGGTACGGGGTCTTCGCGCTCTGGACGATCGGATTGCTTGCGATCGCGACGTTCCTGCTCCAGCGCCGCGACGCGTAATCGCTCGACCCATACCGCCTCCACCCGTAGCGGGCCGCTCCGCATCTGTTTGGGTGCATGCAAAGAAAAATCCACTCAAGGGATGGCGTGACCCTGGCAAAGCGGTAAGAATGCCCGAGGACAGCTGGCCTCACGTCGTTCCCGCGGGCGTAGCGGCACGCAGATGCGGAGTGAGATCCACCGCGTCCTCGCCGCCCGCCAACCTAGTTGAGAGGGGAAGTCGTGAAGCGGTCCAGATTGTTATCGCTGGTTCCCAGCAAGCGAGTCGGGCGGGTGGTGGCCCTCCTCAGTGTGGGTGCCCTCGCTTTCGCAACGCTGCCGACCATGGCATCCGCACAGATCTCGGGACCTCCTGCTGCGGCCAATAAGGCAAAGGTCCAGGGCAAGCACTCCGGTGACAAGCTCGGAAACTACGACTCCCGGTCTCCGGCCACCCCGAAGGCTGCGGAGGCGCGAGTGGCGCGGACGATGGCTCACGCCAGCCCCGGCGTCCAGGCGCTTCAGAAGCAGCTCGGACTCCAGGGCATCGTGGACATCGACCCGGCCACCGGTACGCCGCGTCAGGTGATGCGGCTCGACGGCTACCTCACCGGGCGCAGCGCGCAGCCGGCCGCCGCCGTCGCCCGCTCCTATCTGCGGCAGCACGCGGATGTGTTCAAGCTGAGCAGCGACGAGGTCGCCGGCCTGAGCCTTCGCGACGACTACGTCGACATCGGCGGCACCCACCACCTCAGCTTCGTGCAGACGGTGGGAGGCGTGCCGGTCTTCGGCAACGGAATCCGAGCGCACGTCGACAAGGACGGTCGCCTGATCAGGGTCGACGGATCTCCGGTCGCCAACCTTCCGACGAGTGTGGACGCACCGACGATGAGTGCGCTCGCCGCTCAGCGGACTGCGGTGCAGGCGACCTTCGGCGAGTCCAGCGCCACCGTCCAGCGGACTCAGGGCGATGCCGCTCGTACGACGACGTTCTCGAACGGTGACCAGGCAAAGCTCGTCGCGTTCAAGACGAAGACCGGCCTGCGGAGTGCCTGGCAGGTCATCGACATGCGCAACGGCTGGCTGAGCGTGATCGACGCGCGTGACGGGACGACGCTGTTCCGGCAGAGCATGGTGGCGTCGGACAACGGGCGCGCCTGGCAGAACTATCCGGATGCGCCCCGTGGCGGCAACCAGGTGCGGGTGAACCTCACGGCGCCCGGTTGGCTGCCGAACAACTCGCCCCGGCTGGCCGGCAACGTCGCGCACGTCTTCAAGGACGTCAACGACAACGACCGGGCCGACAGCGGTGAAGAGGTTCCCTCGAGTGGTCGGGGCAACTTCGTCTACCCGTTCACGCCGGTCGACAGCGACGCCTGCCCGGACGGCTGGACCTGCTCCTGGGACCCGAACACGCCCAACTCCTGGCAGACGAACGCCAACCAGAACGCGGTCCAGATGTTCGTGTTCATCGGCCGGATGCACGACCACCTGCAGAAGGCGCCGATCGGCTTCACCCGCGCGGCCGGCAACTTCGAGGCCGTGGACGGCGACGCCGTTTCGGGCAACGCGATCGACGGAGCGAACATCAACGGCGGGCTGCCCAACGGTCAGCACATCGACAACGCCAACATGGGCACGCCGCCCGACGGCATCTCGCCGCGGATGCAGATGTACCTGTTCCACGAGCCGGGGACGACGTTCCCGGACGGAGACCCGTTCCTCGCCGGCAACTCCGGTGACGAGGCCGACGTGGTCTACCACGAGTACACCCACGGTCTGTCCAACCGGTTGGTCGTGGACGCCAATGGTGTCTCGACGCTGGGCAACCTCCAGGCCGGGTCGATGGGCGAGGCCTGGAGCGACTGGTACGCGATGGACTTCCTCGTCAACGACGGACTGTTCCGCGACACCAGTGCGGCCGGCGACCTCCGCGTCGGACAGTACGTCGGCTGGGGCAACGACCTGATCCGTACCCAGCCGCTGGACTGCCCGGTCGGGTCGACGTCGGCCAAGTGTCCGGGTACTCCGGGCGCGGGTCCGGGTGGCTACACCTACGGTGACTTCGGCAAGATCATCGGCGGTCCGGAGGTTCACGCGGACGGCGAGATCTGGGGCGAGACGCTGTGGGATCTGCGCCAGGCACTCGGCGTCAAGGTCACGGAGAACCTCGTAACCCGGGCGATGGAGTTGTCGCCGTCCAACCCGTCGTACCTCGACGAGCGCAACTCGATCCTGCAGGCCGACCTGGTGAACTACGGCGGCAGCCACCAGAACACGATCTGGAAGGTGTTCGCGAATCGTGGCATGGGCTGGTTCGCCGCCTCCGTCAATGGAGACGACACCCACCCGGTCGAGGACTTCTCGACGCCGCCGCCGGCGAACACCCCGCGCGGCACGCTCACCGGCACCGTCACCGACCAGGACACCGGTGATCCGGTGCAGGGCGCGTCGGTGGCCTTCGGCGGGCACGCCTCCGGGTTCGGTGGCGACTACGCGGCCACGACCGACGCCAACGGCGACTACACGATCAGCGGGATCTTCCCCGGCACCTACGCGAAGGTCTTCGCGGCGGGTCCGGGCTTCGACCCGGTGGTCAAGACCGTCACGGTGTCGACCGGCAGCAACTCGCTGGACTGGACGCTGCGCCGGGACTGGGCCGCGCTGGCCGGCGGGGCCACCGTCGCCGACACCAACGACGACACGGGCGCACCATTCGGCTGTGGCGCTGCGGGGATGTTCGATCAGTCGCAAGGCAATGGCTGGAGCGCGCTCGCGAAATTGACGGGCGAAACGTCGACGTCGATCCAGCCTGTCTTCGTCACGGTGAAGCTGCCGGTTGCGGTGGACATCACGGACCTGCAGATCAACCCGTCGAACACCTGTGGTGACGCGGGGAGTGCGTCGACCGGTGACTTCACGGTCGAGACGTCACCGGACGGCGTGACCTGGACCGAGGCGGCATCCGGGCACTTCGGCATCGCTGACCGCAACATGCACAGCGTGCCGCTGAGCGCCGGGACCACCGGTGTCCAGTACATCCGCTACACGATGCGTAGCACGCAGGTCGGCGATCTCGGCGGATCCTGCCCCGGCAACTTCAGTGGCTGTGACTTCGTCGACAGCACTGAGCTTGCGGCGTACGGATCACCGAGCTGAGAGGAGCAAACTGAACGCACCACGGATGCGTTCGACGACGGGTGCCCGATGCGTCATGCACCGGGCACCCGCCCGTTCGAGGCGGTATCGTCGGCTAGCACTCGACGGGCCGGAGACTTCAGGTGTTGAGTCGGTCGTTGAGCAGCTGGATGATCGGCCAGGCACCTTCTGACCAGTTCGAGATCACCGTGTAGGTGATGGCGGACGACGGTTGGTGCCGGCTGCTGAACGACACACCTGCGTCGTACCCCTCCAGCCAGACCGCGTCGCCGGTCGCGTGGAGATGGAACCCGAGGCCGTAGCGTCTGGACTCGTCCGGCCAGTCGCTGTGCGGTCGCACCATCTCGGCTACCCGCTCCGGCGGGACGATCCGGCCGGCGTAGAGCGCGTCCCAGAAGCTGCTGAGGTCGGCAGCCGTGGAGTAGATCCCGCCGTCGCCGGTGCCGACGATGGGGAGATGGAACACGTTCGTTCTCAGGCCATCGGCCGACAGGTAGCCCGCCGCGGCGCGTCCTGGGAGCTCGTCGCTGCGCAGGAACGCGGTGTCGACCATGCCTGCGGGCTGGCAGACCAGGGTGCGAACGAGCTCGTGGAAGTTCTCGCCGGTCGCCCGCTCCGCCAACAAGGCGAGCACGACGTAGCCGCCGTTGTTGTACGCGAACCGCTCGCCGGCCGCGAACACGGTCTCGTGTCCGTCCAGAATCGGCAGGTACTGCTCGGTCGTCGTGAGCTCGTACACCGGGACTGGGAGCACGAAGTCGACGACCTCGCCGACGGCGTCCTCGTCGAAGTAGTCCCCGATCCCTGATCGGTGCGCCAGCAACTGCTCGATGGTCACATCGTCGGCGATCAAAGGCAGCTCGTCGCCGAGCAGAGAACGGGCGGTCCTCCCGAGTTCGAGGGCGCCCCGCTCGACCAGGCTCATCACGGTCAGCGCGGTTAGAGTCTTGGTCCCACTCGCGATCCCGAACTGCGTCTGGACGGTGTTGCGGACCTCGTGAGCGCGGTCGGCGAACCCGTAGGCCGCGGACAACTCGGTCTCGCCGGCGCGGTCGACACGGACCACGCCTGAGAATCCGGTGCGTTCGGCAGCTTCGTCGACCGCATCCTGGAGTGCGCGCATGGCGCTGAACCTAACAACCAACACTCCAGGGAGTGCGCCAGTACGGGTCGGGCTCGCCGTCGTGTCGCGGAGAGGGCGCTAGGGACCGGAGACGGTGACGGGCTCGCGGGCCGCTTGCTGCTTGGGCGTGTGCATGGTCCGGAACCGAGACGGGGGAATGCCGACCTGAGCGACGAACGCCTGGCGTAGTGCCTCGGCCGAGGTGAAGCCGCACCGGCGGGCGATGGTCGACAGCGGCTCGCGGGTGCCGACCAGCATCCGGGAGACCGCTTCGAGGCGGGCATCGCGGACGAACCGGCCGGGCGTCCGCCCGACATGCTCGCTGAACAGCCGGCTCAGATGTCGTTCACTGACGCCGACCAGCGCCGCGAGATTCGTGGTGCTGAGGTCGGCGTCGAGGTGGCTGACCACGTGGTCGGTCACCCGGCGGAGGAGGGCCTGGTCCGGCCGCGGCGTCTGGGTGAACATGCTCATCTGCGCCTGATTGCCCGGTCGCTGCAGGTAGGTCACCATGCCGATCGCCACCCGGCGGGCCATCTCGGCGCCGTGGTCCTCCTCGATGAAGGCGAGCGTGAGGTCGAGCGCGGCTGTGACTCCACCTGAGGTGGCGACCGGGCCGTCCTTGATGTAGATCGGGGCGGCGTCGACCCGCACCCGGGGATAGCTCTCGGCGAGTTGCTGCGCGTGGTACCAGTGCGTCGTCGCGCGACGCCCGTCCAGCAGGCCGGCGGCGGCCAGAACGGTGGCGCCGGTGCACACCGAGGCGACTCGGCGCGATGCCGCCGCCAATCGTCGAACCTGACTGACCAGTCTTGAGTTGGCGGCGGCGTCCTCGTGGCCGAGCCCTCCGGAGATGATCAGCGTGTCGATCTGGTCGCCGACGCCGTCGAGCTTGGCCTGGCCGTGCAGCTGCAGTCCGGAGTCGCATCGGACCGGCCGACCGGTGGGCGTGGCGAAGAGCGCCTGGTACGTCGGCGCGGCACCGAGCCGGTTCGCGTACTCGAACCCGCTGGTCACGCAGGCGACGTCGATCAGCTCGATGCCGTCGTACCCCACGACGACGATCAATGGCCTGTCCACGGAGCCAGCGTAGGCCAGCCGGACGATGTCTGGCGGACCAGAATCCCAGGAATTCGGACCTGGCAACGGCGACGGTCTGGCCCGGCCTTCTCGAGGTACGGATCGTCGTACCCGGAAGCCAACGCGACACGGAGGAACACCATGCCGGCCAAATCGAAGACAGTGGGATCGCGCGTATGAAGCTGACGATCATCACCCAGATCTCCGTCGACGGAGTGATGCAGGGGAACGGTCCGTCGGAGGTAGATCGCCAGGCCGGATTCGAGCGCGACGGCTGGGCGATCGGGTCGTTCGACGACGAGTCTGTGGCGTTCGTCCACCAGCTGGTCGAGCGCGCCGACGCGTTCTTGTTCGGCCGACGAACCTACGAGATCTTCGCCCCCTTCTGGGGTGTGATTGATCCGGGGAGCGACCCGATCGCCGACGCGTTCAACACCAAGCCGAAATACCTCGCATCGAGCACAGTCACCGAGCCGCAGTGGACGAACACGTCCGTCCTGTCGGGTGACCTCGCGGCCGCCGTCAAAGAGCTGAAGGCCGACTCGGTGGGCGAGCTCCAGGTGCACGGCAGCGGCGACCTGGTCCGGTGGCTCCTCGACAACGACTTGGTCGACGAGCTGGATCTGCTCGTCTTCCCAGTGGTCGTCGGCCAGGGCACCCGGCTGTTCCCCGACTCCGGCCCCGACCTGGCGCTTGACCTCGTCGAATCGCGGGCCTTCCCGAAGGGCATCACGCTCCAGGTCTACCGACCCGCGGGACGTCCGCAGTACGCCAGTGCCGCGCCCGAGCCGAGCACGTGACAGCGCCGCGCAGGAGAACGCATCAAACTCACCGGGAGGAACGACATGACCACTACCTCGACCAACTCGTCCGTCTCTGTCACCACGCAGGAGCACCGGCGCTCCCTCGTCGTACCCGGACTCGCCGCCGCTGTGGCCGCCGCCCTGGCCGCGACCCTCGTCGCCGCCATCTGCAGGGGCGCCGGCGTCGACTTCGCCACGCCCGACGGTGAGGATCCGATTCCGCTGGTGGCGTTCCCCATGTTCACGCTGACCTTCTCGATCATCGGGCTGGTCGTCGCCGTCGGCATCCGCCGTTGGAGCAAGCGACCCGCCTCGACGTTCCTGCGAACGGCACTGAGCCTGACCGCGATCTCACTCGTGCCGCCGCTCCTCATCGACGTGGACCGGACTTCGTCGCTGTGCCTGGTCATGGTGCACCTGGTCGTCGCGGCCATCGTCATCCCGACGCTCACCCGAAGCCTCACTCGATCGGCGGTCAAGGGCTGACCCGGAGGCCGAACGCATCGCCGAGGGACGGCGCGTGGGCGGCATCCCGGAGCGGAGGTCGATGGACGACCTCGCTCAGGAACGCCGACAGGGACAGGTGAGTCAGCGGCGCGTCGACGACGACGTGATGCAGGCCGGGATCAACGACGGTGGTCAGCACCAGGTTGTCCGCGCTGTAGTCGTCCTCGTCCGCGGTGATCACGATCGCCAGGTGACCGGAGCGCCAGTCGGGCCCGGCGAGCACCTTGTCCATGGTGGTGTGCAGCCAATCGTCTGCGGTGGCCAGCGCGCAGTCGTGGGCGTCGTTGCAGGTGTTGGGGATGACCAGTCCGATGTTGGGGAGCCGCCCGGACTCCGCGGCGGCGTCCAGCTGGTCGCCAGGGACGTCGAACCTGTCGCAGGCCGCTCGGCCACCGACGAAGTAGGTCCACGGGTTATGGCGGACGACGTACTGGTCACCACCGTCGTCCAATGCACAGTTGCCGGGCATTCCCTCGGCGTAGGTGACGGCGGTGTCCCCGGCCGACAGCGCCTGGGAGAAGACTGAGGGTCCGTGGATCGGGTGGGCCGCCGGACCGTTGTCGTCGACGACCCCGAACGTACTGCCACCCGCGATGGCGAGGTAGTTGCCGAGCGACGGGTGGGTGAGGGCGTGGTACGACGTGGTGTAGCCGTAGCGCTCGGCCAGCGAGAACGTGTACGGCATCTGCGCGCGCATCTGGTCGAGCGAGTGATTCTCGACGACGAACACCAGGACCTTGCTCACTGTCGGAGCCTGACCGGACGCGGGCTGGTGCGGTCGGTGCGTCGGGCTGACGGGCGACTCGGACGCCTGCGGCTCGGACTGGGTCCCGGAGCCCGAGCCTGAGATGCAGCCGCCGAGCGACAGCAAGCCGGAGCACACCGCGGTCGTCGCCGCCAATCGCCCGAGCAAGTCAATGCACCTCCTCTCGCCCGGTTCTACCTGATGCAAGACGTGTGGTGGCCAACGGGATGTCGAGGACGAAGACGCTGCCCCGCTCGCCGGCCGCGGGATCGTCGGCCCGGATGGTGCCACCGTGCTGGTCGAGAACGTGACGACAGATTGCCAGGCCGAGCCCGGCGCCGCCCTCGTCGCGCGCTCGGGAGTCGTCGAGTCGGACGAACCGATCGAAGATCCGTTCGCGATCGGCGGCCGGGACGCCGGACCCGTCGTCGCTGATGCTCAGGACCGCCCGGCCGCTCTCGGCGACGAGGCGCACCACGATCCGGGTCGCCGTGTGACGTTCGGCGTTGTCCAGGACGTTGCGTACCGACATGGCGAGTGAATCGGGATGACCGTGTATGAGAACGCCGGACTGCAGCTCGGCGGCGACCGGCACACTGCGGGCGCGAGCCGCCTCCTCGCTGACGACTTCGCCGAGGTCGAGCAGTTCGAAGGGTGCACTCGGCCGCGCGCTTGGGCGGGCCAGGAGCAGGAGGTCGGCGACGAGCCGCTCGAGTCGGGCGACCTCGACCAGGACGTCCTGCGAGGTGGTGTCTGCGTTGGCTTCGGGGGCGGTGGCGAGCGCGACCTCGTGCAGCGTCCTGATGGTGGCGATCGGGCTCCGCAGCTCGTGGGACGCGTCGGCGACGAACTGGCCCTGTGCGGTGGCGGCGGTCTGGAGCCGGGCGAGCATCTCGTTGAGCGTGACGGCGAGGCGCTCGATCTCGTCCCCCGTCTCGACGGGTGGGAGACGGGCGGTGCTGTCGGCCGCAGTGATCTCGGCGGCGTCGGAGCGGAGTCGCTCGACCGGGCGTAGGGCCCTTCCCACGAGCAGGTAGCTCAGGCCGCCGACCATAAGCACGAGGAGCGGGGCACCCACGGCGAGCAGCCCCAGCGTCGAGGAGGTGGCGCGGTCGACGCTTTCGAGACTCTGGGCGGCGACGACGTGTCGGCCGTGGCCGGCGGCGACTGAGACGACGACGTACTTGTCGCTCTCGCCGGGGACGAGACCGGTCATTGTTCGGCGAGTTCCGCTCGCAAGGTCCGCGGTCGTCAGCAATGCTGATCGGCCCCGCAGCGCCGGTGTGGCCGCCACGACGCGGCCGTTGGCGTCGATGACCTGGACGAGGCTCGCCTCGTTGCCGATGGACCGGGTGAGTGCCGCGCTTGCTGTTCCGCCGGCCCTGGACAGCGGAGTGGCGACGCCCTCGGCCTGCTCCTCGGCCACCAGCGCGACCCCATCGGTCAGCTGGTGACGTTGCACCAACACGCCGGCGACCGAGAACAGCGCTACCGCCGGGGCGAGCGCGAGGCAGGCAGCCACGGCGGTACGGAGGCGGACGCTGGTGCGGCGTCGGGTTCGGGGAGCCGGCATCGCGTCAGCCACCGTCTGCGGCGAGCCGATAGCCAGACCCGCGTACGGTCTGTATCGCGTGGCGGCCGAATGGCGCGTCGACCTTCCGCCGGAGGTAGCCGATGTAGACCTCGACCAGGTTGTCCGCGCCGTCGTGGTGGATGTCCCACACGGCTTGGAGGATCTCGAGCTTGGAGACGACCAGACCCTTGTGCCGGAGTAGGACCTGCAGCAGGCCGAACTCGCGCTGGGTCAGCTCGATGATCTGGTCGCCCCGGCCGACAGTCCGGTTGGCCGGGTCCAGATGGAGGTCGCCGGCTGTCATGATCGGCGGCCGCTCCACCGCACCGCGCCGAATCAACGACCGGAGCCGGGCGACGAAGACCGGGAACGAGAAGGGCTTGACCAGGTAGTCGTCAGCGCCGAGGTCGAAGGCGTCGACCTGATCGAACTCGCCGTCCTTGGCGCTCAGCATCATGACCGGCGTCCAGACGTTCGCGGCCCGCATCTGCTTGCAGATGTCGTAGCCGTTGATGCCCGGCAGCATGATGTCGAGAACGACGGCGTCGTACTTCCCGCCGACGGCGCTGGCCACGCCGGACCGGCCATCGAACTCGAGCTCGGTGAGCAGACCCTCGGCGCCGAGCCCGCGCTGAATGGCACGCGCTAAGGGGCGCTCGTCCTCGACCAGCAGGATCCGCACGGTCGACACCTCCTACGACGTCCCTCGCTGGTCCACTGTGCGGCATCAACCTGGCAGCGTTCTCAGGTTCTCAGGGTGACCGTGCCGAGCTGAGCGCAGCCTGAACGGCTTGATCGCCGTCAGTCATGGGTTCGGAGGTCCGCCACACCGACCCGTCCACCGAGCCATCGCGCGGCCAGAGCGGCGGCCAGAGTCGCGGCCCCGGCACTGGCAAGGACCACGGCGGCGTAGCCCCAGGGAACGGCCAGTGTCGAGGGTGGTGGGTCGAACACGCCCGACAGCACCTTGACGAGCATGCGCGACATGGCCACCGACAGCAGCGCCCCGGCGACGAGCCCGATCGCGGTCGCGACGGCGGCACCGCTGCTGGCCATCAGCGTCAGTTGTCGGCGTCGCGCGCCGAGAACGGATGCGACGGCGAGCGCGCGACGCCGTTCGGCGACGCCGAGGCCCATGATCAGTGCCGAGGAGGCGAGTACAAGCAGGACCGCGAGGACGAGCTCGACACGGGTCAGTCCGTGCAGGTCGACCGAGGTCAGACTCGAGCCGATCAAGCCCCGGGTCTGGTTGATGTCGGTGACCAGGGCACTGGGTCCGAGCAGGTTCCGCGCGGCGGCTGCGACATTGGCCTCTTGGCCGGTGGCGGTGTCCACCAGGTAGGTGCCGGTGCTCGCGTCATGGGTCTGCTGCGCGACGTACGACGCGTTGGCGACCAGGAAGCTGTCCTTCGGCGCGGTCGGGAACTCGTTGGCCACGCCGACATAGGTGAACGGGATGGTGGCCAGCCGCTGGGAGCTGGCATCGCGCAGGCGCAGCCGGATGGTGTCGCCCTGGTGGAGGTTGAAGTCGGTGACCGTCTCGGCGCTGACCAAGACACCGGACGGCGTCGACTGCAGTCGCTGCATGAGTTGGCTCGCCGAGCCGCCTTGGAAGTAGGCGTCCTGGAGTGTCGTCGCCCTCCCGATGGTGCTTGGGTCGATTCCGTATAGGTCCTGCAAGTCGTTGCCGACGTAGGCGAAGCGATGTTGCATCTGCTCCACCGAGCGGACGCCTGGGATGCCGGCGAGTGTGTTCGCCGTCTGCTGGGCTGCCAGCCCGCTGTCTCCGGATCGGTTCACTGTGACATCGGCGCCGTTGGTCAGCTGGGCGTCCACCTCGGCCTGCTGCGCGTACGTCGCATTGAAGGTCGCGGCGGACAGCGCGAACGCGACCGCGAGGGCGACCAGGGTGGCGGCCCGCGCCAGGCCGGGAGCATCGCGCCGGATGGTGGCTGCGACCGGCGGCGCGAGGCGTCCATTGACCGATCTCAGCACGCCGCGCAGCGCGGCAGCTCCACGACGTAATGCCGCTGTGCCGGCGACGACGACCAGCAGGGCGGCGCCGACCCACAGCAGGGCGGGCGCGGCGAATGCCCAGTAGCTCACCGACAGCTGGGGGACGCCCTCCGGCGCGAGCACGAGCGTGTACTTGTTCCGCGACGTCGCCCAGAACACCAGGTAGGCAAGGGCGACCAGACCACCGGCGGCTGCCCAGACCAGTGGCGTCGACCGGACACCGCGCATGCTGCCCCGAGTGCTTTGGGCGACCGTCATGCTCCTGAGGTCGCGCGACACCGGCAGGAGGAAACACGACAGGGCGGTCACCAAGCCCGCCAGTGCGGCGCCGAGCAGCCACCAACCACCCTGCCCAGGCGCACCGAACGCGACGCCTCCGAAGGTGAGTCGGCCAACGATGGCAGCGGCTGCGAGTCCGATGGCCGAGCCGAGCACCGCGGCGACGGTCGCCTCGGAGGCCGCGAGGCTCAGTATCCGGCGGCGAGTAGCTCCCCGGAGGCGCAGTAGTGCGAGGTCGGCACGCCGCCGAGCAGCGCCTGATGACGCGACCGCTCCGGTGACAAGTGCGGCGAGTACGGCAGCCGGAACGCCCAGGAAGAGGAAGAGGATCTGCGAGTACGCTGCGTCCTCGCGTGCGGCGTCGAGCGCGGCGCCGATGTTGTTGCCCACGTGGGCGGCACCGGAGACAGACGCCTCCAGATTGTTCGCCTGGGCGAGGGACGCGGCGTACGCCGCCGCAGGATCGGCCGGCAGATCGTTGGACAACTCGACGTGGAACTGCGTGACCGGTGCCGTGACCGACTGAGCGGCGAGCTGGGCCATGGTCGACGGCGGCACCAGCACGACGTTGTCCGGGGGCGCCGCGGGCTGTGACTGTGGCGGTGCACCGACCCGCTGGAACAACGAGTCCGCCTGGGGCAGGTCGACGATCCCGTCCACGTGGACGGTCGCACTCCGCCCGCCGCTCAGAAGAACCTGGATGTCACTGCCCGGATGCGCGTGGAGGTTGGCGGCTGTCTGTTGCGCCAGCAGTACGCCATGATCGGCTCCGGTGAGCGTGCGTACCTCGGCGGGAAAGTCTGTCCGGTAGGTGTCGGGCAGGCCCAGCACCTCCGCCTGTCCGGTGACCTGGCGGGAGCCGCTGGTGGTCGCGGCCAGACCACGGGCCTTCAGATAGGCGACGCGGTCGGCGAACTGCACTCCGGTGTGACCGTTGAGTGCATCGGCGACCTTCCCGGCGAGGCCGGGCTGCGACACCTGGACCTGCCAATCGACGGCGACGCTGGCAGTTGCGCGCTGGGTCATCGTCGCCTTCGCCGATGCGATGAAAGAGCCGAGAAAGGCCAGGGTGGTGACGGCGAGGCCGATGCCGAACGCCGCGCCGAGCATTCGGCCGCCCCGCCGTCGGATGACCCCGCGGACCCAGATCAGCTCGAGCATGTCGCTGCTCCCGCTCCGGACAGGACGCCGTCGGTGATGGACCAGATGGTGTTCATCCGATCCGCGACCGCCTGATCGTGGGTGGCGACGATCAGTGGAGCGTCCAGCGTCGACGCCGCATGCAGCAGATGGTCGGTCACGACTTCGGCGTTGACCGCGTCTAGCTGTCCGCTTGGTTCATCGGCGCAGATCAGCCTGGGTCTTGCCGCGAGCACGCGGGCGACCGCCACGCGCTGCGCCTGGCCTCCGGAGAGTTCGTTCGGGAGCGCCGTAGCGAGGTCGCCGAGACCGAGTTCGTCCAGTGCGGTCATCGCGCGACGGCGTACGGTGCCGGGCGGCTCGGTCGTGTGGATCTGAAGCGGCAGCTCCACGTTTTCGAGAACGTCGAGCGTCGGGATCAGGCTCAGGCCCTGAAACACGACTCCCGCGGCGCCCGCGGGTAGCCGTCCGGCGGACAGCGCCGGCCAGGCGATGCGGCCGGCACTCGCCGGAAGCAGACCTGCGATCGCATGGACGAGCGTCGACTTGCCCGATCCCGACGGACCGACCAGCGCCACCCGCTCGCCGGGTTCGAGGCGGAATGTTGCCGACACCAACCCGGTGACGGCGCGGCGACCCCGGCCGTAGGTCACCGTCAGGTCCTCGGCCACGACGACGGGTACGCGGACGTGGCTCGCCGGCATCGCAACCCGGCCGTCGGTGTCGTACGTCATGCCACCACGCGCCCATGCGACAGGCTGACGACGCGGTGCGCCGCCGCCGTGACGGCCGGGTTGTGGCTGGCCACCACGATTGCCACACCCCGAGCCGCCGACTCCGCCAGCAGTCCGAGGACCAACCGCTCCGATGTCGAGTCGAGCTCGCCGGTCGGCTCGTCGGCCAACAGCACGATCGGATCGCCGGCCAAGGCGACGCCGAGTGCGGCCCGGGCGGTCTCGCCGCCGGACAACTCCGACGGCCACGCGTCGATCCGCTTCTCGAGACCGACCAGGCGAGCGATCTCGGCCAGGTCGATCCGGCGTCGGCGTCCGGACAGGGCGGCGGCGAACCGCAGGTTGCCGCGAACTGTCAGGTGATCGACGAGGTTGCCGCTTTGGGCCATCACGCCGACGGCGCCGGACCGAAGCCGATCCTTGTCGGACTCGCTGCGGTGACTCAATCGAGTGCCGGCCAGGCGCACGGTGCCCCCCGACGGGTCGTCAAGTCCGGCAAGACAGGCCAGCAGTGTCGACTTGCCGGATCCGGACGGCCCAGTGACGGCCACCACCTCGCCACGCTCCGCCCAGAGGCTCACACCCCGCAGGGCAAGCGTCTCCTCGTCGCCGGCTCGATAGAAGCGATAGAGGTCAACGGCCTCCAGAACCGGGTCCGAGTCGGCGGGCGCCGTATGGCCGGCCACGTCAACGCCAGGTCACCGAGTCGCTGACGAGTCGCCACGGATCGACGTTGTCAGCACCGACCGGACCGGACAGCGTCAGCACCGCCTCGGTGCCTGCCTTCCAGAAGGCGTAGCGCTCGAATGTGTCCGGTACGGACTTCCCCGTGACGTCGTTGACCGGCGAGGCGGCCTGGTACGTCGCGAGGACGGCGCTGCCGCCGCTTCGGTCGACGGAGGTGACGTCCTGGAGCCGGTAGTTGGTCAGCGACTGGGCGACCGCTGGCAGCTCGGCGGCCTTCACCGACTGGATGGTGGGTGCCTGCGGTAGCGAGCGGGACTCGATCTGGATCGTGTTCAGCTTGTCGGTGAACGACACCGCCCCGTTCGACTCCGATCTCGCCCACCCCTCAGGGACCTTGATGGTGACGTCCCCGGCCGGGGGAGTGAAGCGGACGAAGACCTGGTTGTCTGGGATGTCGCCCGGCGGACTGAACTCCTTCACGTCGCCGCCGGCGGACGAACCTGATGCGCCCGATCCGCAGCCGGCCAAGACCGCGACAGCGGCCGTCACCATCAGGGCCGCGAGTACGGGTAGCCGGCTTCGCGACTGGGTCGGGTTGAACGGTCGAACGGCCATCTCATGCCTCCTCGGATGTCGCCGCCCAGCGTCCATCGCCCTGGCTGTGAGCCGACTGAGATCCGCTGAGAACGTCCTCAGAAGTGGGCGATCGGAGTCAGCCCAGCGTGTGGAGCAGCTGATCGATCGCGTGCTTCTCGGCGGTCGGGTCCTTGGTGTCCCGGACCGCGGTGAAGACGGCGTCGTTCTCGCTGTCGATGTAGGTCCAGCCGGCGCTGTCGAGAGGTTTGAGGGTGGACTCGTCGTCGTCCCAGGCCTTCTCGTACGCGTCGGCCGCGCTGTTGAGACCGGCCTGGTCGCCGCTGATCAGGCTGACCTTCATGTCGTTCGTGAGGCCTCGGAACTTCGCCACCTCGGTCCTGGGGAACTGTCCGGTCGCCTGGGCGGGCGTGAGGTGCACGTTGGCCTCGGCCGGATTGGGACCTTCCTCCTCGGCCAGTGCGTTGGCGTGTGGCTGCGCGGAGGCCCAGTTGAGGACGAATCCAGCCCCGATCGCGGCGGCGGCCATGACTGCCGCCAGCCACCTCTCGCGGTGCGGGCGGTGGTACTTCGCGGTCCGCTGAGTCCGCTGGTGGCCCTCGATGACGTCGGTCTTGGTGATGGTGAGGTAGACGACGGTCGCGAGGATCGCGCTCAGGAAGATCACACTCGTCACCAGGGTGCCGAGCGCGAGGCCTTGGTCGGCCTTCGGCGAGGCCAGCCAGTCGCCGAGGTTGGCGCCGAGCGGCCGGGTGAGGATGTAGGCGAGCCAGAAGGTCAGCACCGGGTTGGCGCCGGCGCGCCAGCAGATCGCGATGATGCCGATCAGGGCGAGCGGCAGCAGCACCGAGACACCCGGGCTCCAGCCGGTGAGTTCCAGCGTCCAGTCGCCGGCGGCGGTGCCGAGCGCGAAGGTGACCAGGACCGCGAGCCAGTAGAAGCCCTCCCGTGGAAGGGTCACGATGCTGTGGATCGACAGCGTCCGCTCCCTGGCGTACCAGACCGCGAACACGAGGCCGAGGAGAACGGCGAAGGCCGTCGTGCTGACGGCCAGCGGGACGCCCTTCTGGTCGGTGAGGATGTCGGTGTAGAGGGTTCCCGTCACGCTGACCACGACGACCGTGAGCCAGTAGACCGACGGCGTGTAGCGGCGGGTGCGTAGCTGCCAGGCGAGCACGGCGGCGAACACGACGGTGAAGATCAGGGCGGTGTTCACCAGGCCGACCCCGAGTTGCATGTTGACCCAGTCGGCGAAGCTCTCGCCGACAGTGGTGCACAGGATCTTGATGATCCAGAACCAGAACGTGACCTCGGGGACCTTGTTGAGCAAGTCATGCCGAAGTGAGGACGGGGAAGCGACTGTGGTCATGCGGCCACGCTGGCTCGACCTACCTGCCAACGACCTGACCGGCGCTGTCGATCGGTCCTACCGGGTGGTCCGAAGGGGCAGCCGGAGCTCGACGTGACCTCGGCCGTCTGGCACCACACGGACGGCCACCCCCGGCGCGGCATCGACGATCCGACGTACGACGGCCAGCCCGAGGCCGTGCCCGTCGCCGCTGGTCGTACCCGGCTCGAAGGCTCGATCGACGTCGGCTGCCACGAAGCCGGGCCCGTCGTCGACGACGTGGATCACGACGGCGTCTCCGCTGCGCTCGGCGACCAGCGCCACGTCGCCATGCGTGTGCCGAAAGGCGTTGTCGAGCAGGGGAGTCAGGAGCGCGATGACCAGCTTGTCGGGTACGGCGACCTCCAGCTCGCTCGGCGCCTCGACCCGGATGTCGCGCTCGTCCGCCGCTCGCTGGAGTGCCGGGGCGAGATGGCACCAGCCTTCGCCGCGCATGCTCGACCTGGCCGCGTCGAGGATCGCGGTGACGGCGGCCTCCAGCCGATCCAGCTCGACGAGGACCAGCCCCGGCTCCAGCCTCGAGTCGTCGAGCTGAGCGAGCTGTGCCTCGCCCCGGAGCACCGTCATGGGGGTCGCCAGCTCATGGGCGATCTCGTCGGTGAGCCGACGCTCGTCGGCCATGGCGGCCGCCACCCGGTCGAGCATCCGGTCCAGCGTCTGGGCGAGCTCACCGAACTCGTCGCGAGGTGGTCCAAGGCCGAACCGGCGGTCCGGATCGTGTTCGCCCCAGTCGTCTGCGAGCGCGGACATCCGATGAATGACCCGCAGGGAGTGCCGCACGACCACGTGGGCGACCGCCGCCGCGAGCACGACGGCGAGCAGACCGAGCGCCAGCGAGATCAACAGTCCGCGACGCTCCGACTGCTCGTACGGGGTCAGGCTCACGGTGGCGACGGCGATGACGCGGTGGCCTGCGACGTCGACTGGCAACGCGTACAGCAGGTTGTCGCCCACCATGGTGGACCGCTCCTGTCCGGCGGCCGCGAGTCGATCGGCCGGACCGGCGAGCGCGGTGGGAACCTTGCCGTCCACCAGCCGGCCGTCGGCGTAGACCCAGGCGATGGCGTCCAGCGTGTCGGGCGGGCCCTCGATCGTCCGGACCTGCCCGGAGCGGAGCGTCACGGTTGCCGCGACCGCCCGCGCCCTCGTGTGTGCGAGGGCATGGGCGTCCGCATCGGTAGCCCTGGACATCAGGAGCTGGGTCAGCACGACCGACGCCGACACCACCAGCACCGAGACCAGGGTCGTAAGGCCAACTACGCGGGCATGAAAGCCGGTCAGTCCCATCGATACCCGACGCCGCGTACCGTCGACAGCCGTTCGGAGACGCCGATCCGTTCCAGCTTCCTCCGCAGGCGCCGTACGTAGGAGTCCAGCGTGTTCTCCGAGACGTGGGCGCCGTGCGGCCAGCCGGCAGCCAGCAGGGCGCGACGCCGGACGACCTCACGAGGCGACGACATCAGCCGTCCCAGCAGCCTGAACTCGGTCGGGGTCAGCGGCTCGTCGATCCCGCCATGGCTGACCTCGTGGCTGGTCGGATCCAGGGTGATCCCGTCGGAGACCACCGCGGTCGTCGTACGCCTGAGCAGAGCCCGGATCCGTACGAGCAACTCCGCGACGTCGAAGGGCTTGGTGAGGTAGTCGTCCGCGCCGGACCCGAAACCGCTCACCTTGTGATGCACGCCGTTCAGGGCGGTGAGCATCAGCACCGGTGCGGTGACGCCGCGAGAGCGGAGTGCGAGGCAGATGTCGCGCCCGTCGGCGTCGGGTAGCCGGATGTCCAGGACCACCAGATGCGGGGCAGGTTCCAGCTGCGCGAGCAGCTGCGCACCCGTCGCGGTCAGGGTGACCTCGTTGCCGTCGCTCTTGATCGCGCGACCCAGCATCGCGCGCAGGGCGAGGTCGTCCTCACAGACCAGGATCAGAGCCACGAGGGGAACCGTACCCAGAAGTCCTCGGGCATCGGTTGGCCAGCGCTGTGATCAGCGCCCTACGCTACGGAGCCGGTCGGCTGGTCGGACGCAGACGTACGAACGCCCCCGGTGGCCGCATGGAGCGGCCACCGGGGGCGTCGGACCGGCTATGGATTCACTGTGATCTTGACCTGAGCCGTCCCGGTCAGACCCTCCGCGTCAGTCACCGTCACGACCGCGGTGTAGACACCGGGAGCCGTGTAGCGGTGGCTGGCCCGGGAGCCCGAGCCGGTCCCGCCGTCACCGAAGTCCCAGGCGTACTGCAGCTGGGTCTCCGGTCCGTTCGGGTCGTCGCCCGTGGCCGAGAACCGCACCCGTAGCGGTGCCTTACCCGAGGTCGGGTCTGCCGTGGCGACCACCGTGGGAGGTACGCCGTCGGCCACCGTGATGGTCACGGCAGTGGTGCCGACATCGCCCTCGTCATCGGTGACGAACAGCGTCGCCGTGTAGGTGCCCGGCTCGGAGTAGACGTGCTTCGGGTTGCGTGCCGTCGACTTCGTGCCGTCGCCGAACCGCCAGTCGTAGGTGACCGTCCCGCCGTCCGGGTCGACCGCCGTAGGCCGGAAGCTCACCTGCAGCGGCGCGGTGCCCGACTTCGGGTCGGCCGATGCCTGGACGGACGGGGCGCCCGGACCACTGGTCCGCTCACCGCACGTCGCCGACACCGCTACGCCGGCCGTGGTCTCGAGGCCACCCAGCACCTGGGCCATGAACTCGTCCTCGACGTAGGACTCCTCGACGTGTCCCATCGCGGTGTACCACGAGCGTCCACCGTCGAATCGCTGGCACCACGTGACCGGATGGTCGTCGTCGGTGGAGTTGCCGTCCTCCTCGTTGTAGGTCGACTCGTCGACAGTGGCGAGCACGTGGATGTTGCCGGTGCCCCGCGGGCTGAAGTCGGCCTCACCGACCTCGGCGAATGCGGGCGACTTGAAGTTGTACCACTCGTCGACCCGGTCGTAGCTGCGCGGCAGCCCAGCCGACGACGGATGGGCGTCGTCCTCCACGTGCACGGTCGCGGTCTGGTTCGCCGGGTGGTTGCGGAAGTAGCCGCCCACCAGTCCGCCGTACCAGGTCCAGCTGTACTCCGTGTCGGACGCCGAGTGGATGCCGGCGTAGCCGCCGCCACCTCGGATGTACGACTCGAACGCGTCCTGCTGCTGCGCGTTGAGCACGTCGCCTGTCGTCGACAGGAACACGACCGTGTCGTAGTGCGAGAGCAGTTCGGAACGGAACGCCGTCGCGTCCTCGGTGTGATCGACCTGGAAGCCGTTGTCGGCGCCGAGTTGCTCGAGCGCCGTATGGCCCTCGTCGATCGACGAGTGACGGAAACCGGCCGTCTTGGAGAACACCAGTGTGCGGAAGCTGGCCTGATCGTCGTCGGGCTCGAGCACCTGCACGTTGAACGTCCTCGACACACCGAGCTCGCCGTCGGACACCCGCACCTTCGGTGCGTACTCACCTGGATCGGTGAAGGTGTGGGTCGGGTTCTGCTCCGTCGAGTCCTCCTCGCCGTCGCCGTTGAAGTCCCAGCTGTAGGACAGCTCGTCCTCATCCGGGTCGGACGCCTCGACCGAGAAGCCGACCTCGAGCGGCCCGAACCCGATCGACGGGTCGGCGCTCGCGGCGTCGATCACCGGCGGCTGGTTCTGCGGCTCCTGGCCTGGGCAGCCGGTGCTGCCGTCGACCGAGAAGTACTCGAAGTGGGCTGTACCGCCTGCGCTGTTCACGCCGAGCGTGAACAGACCGAACTTCGGTGCAGCCATGTTGTTCGGAACGGCCGCGCCCAGTGAGGTCCAGGTCGTCCCGTCGAACGAGTACTCGCCGCTGTAGTTGTTGCCCGCCTTGGTGAGTCGCAGCGACACGACCTCGGTGCCCGCGGGCAGCGGGGTCAGCTGCGGCTGCGGCTCCTGGATCGCTCCATTCACCTCAGAGCGCAGCTCGATCCGGTTCAGGGTCGTCTGCTGGTCGTCGGAGATGACGTCGTACTTGACGTAGGTGTCGTCGTCGACGTACGCCAGCAGACCGGCCTGCTCGTAGCCACCACTCAGCTCACCTGCATCGACGCGCGTCTCGATCACCCAGTCCTCGTTGTCGGGTGTCTGGAGGAAGAAGTTGCGCGTCGGAGCCGGATCGCTGTTGGTGTAGATGTCGCCGTTGGTCGTGGTGACGTTGAGCGCACCGTTCGACACGTTGTACAGGCTGTTGTCCTCGCGGACGATGCTGTCCCAGCGCGTCGTGTCGAGACTCGTACCGTCGAACTCGTCACCGGCGCACCCGCACTCGCCGCCCGGCACCTCGCCGTTGAGCAAGAACTGGTCGAACGACACCGTGTCGCCCTGACCATCGGCCTGCGGTCCGAAGGCGAACAACCCGAAGTCGGGCGACGCCATCGGGTTCGCGACCGGAGCCGGGAACGCCGACCAGGTCGAGCCGTCGAACGAATATTCGCCGGAGTAGTTGTTACCGGCCTTGGTCAGACGCAGCCAGTAGTTCGTCGTGCCTTCCGGGACGTCGATGTTGTCCTGTGGGTTCGCGACGACCCCACCGACCTCGGACCGCAGCTCGATCCGATTGATCCGCGTATTGCCCGCATCCGAGATCGGATCGAGCTTCACGTAGTTGTCGCCGTCCTGGTAGGCGATCAGGCCGCCTTGGCCATAGCCGCCGTTGATCGTGCCGGACACCTTCGTCTCGATCGTCCAGTCGGACTCAGCGTGACTGGCGTCTTGGAGGATGAAGTTGTTCGGCGGCGGGTTGGTGTCGCCGGTGTAGATGTCACCAGGCGAGGTCGTGATCGTCAGCTGGCCGCCGGCGACCGTGTACTCGCTCGGAACATCGCGGACGATGGCGTCCCAGCGCGACTTGTCCAGGCTCGAGCCGTCGAAGGCGTCGCTGAAGCCACTGCCGCTACCGCCGCCACCGGTGGCCGAGTCCGGGTTGAACCGGACCCAGTCGAAGTGCGCGACGGGGAACGACGGTGCCTGGTCGGACAGTGCTGCCGGCCCGATCCGTGGGTTGTCGAACGTCGCCAGTGACGCCGGCCGTCCGACCGGGAGGAAGTCCGTACCGTCGAACGAGTAGAAGGCAGTCAGCTGCTGCCCGTCGGAGACGATCCGGACCCAGTAGGTCAGCGGCGACTGGTCGGGGATCCCGCCCAGCTTGTCCGCGGCCTCGTTGCGTGGGTTGCCGTTGGACTCGTAGATGAACTCGAAGTCACGCGCACCACCGGCATGGATCATGTGCACCGACGCCCAGTTGTCGTCGTCGGAGTACACGCGCAGACCCGCCTGGTGGTAGTTCTCGGTCAGCGGATCCGTCGTGATCTTCGCCGTCACCTGGACGTCGCCGGCCGGCAGCGGCTGTACGACGATGTTGCGCGCACTCGTACCCGGCCCATAGATCGAGCCGTTGTCGATCGGGACGTTCAGGTTGCCGCCGGACACCGTGGGTGGCCGGGTGTTGTCGGGCCTGATCACCGTCCATCGGTTCGTGTCGAGCGCGTCACCGTCGAACTCGTCGGAGCGCACGCCCGTCGGGCACTGGCCGCCACCCGCACCGGTGACGCGAACCTCCACCGTGGCGGTGGACTGGCCACCGTCCGGGTCGGTCGCGGTCACGCTGGCCGAGTAGGTGCCGGGGTTCTGGTAGGTGTACGTCGGGTTCTGCTCGGTCGACGTGTCGTCAGTGGTGCCTGCGACGCCGAAGTCCCACGCGTACGTCAGGGCACCGCCCTCGGGATCGGTCGCCTCGGCGGTGAACTGGACCGCCAGCGGTGCTTGACCCGTGGTCGGATCGGCGCTCGCGGTCACCTCGGGCGCGGCCGTGGTGGCTGCTCCCTTGCCGAGGAACTGGATCCAGTTGAGGTTCATCAGCCCGCCCTGGTCCGTCGGATGCCGGAACACGAAGAACAGCTCGTGCGTGCCGGCGAGCGGACTGGTCAGCGGCAGGTTGACGTTGGTCCACGACTGCCAGCCGCCGGTGGGCGCGATGGTGTCGGTCTCCGCCACCAGGGGTCCGTCGGCTGCGTCGGCGTGAATCTCGATCTTCCCACCGGCTCCACCGGAGGCGACGCGGAACCGCAGGCTGTCGATGTCCTTGAGGTTCATCGGGTCGAACGACACGTAGTCGCCGTTCTCGATGAAGCCAATGTTCTGGCCACCGCCGGTGTCTGTGGTGGTCTCGGTCTGCACGCCGGGGTCGCCGCCGCCGGTGGTGCCAGGTGCGCGACCGGTCGACGTGAAGAACTCGGCCTGCTGCCGCTTGCGCCGCAGCAGCGCCTCGTCACGTCCGGTGATCGCGCCCGCACCGCCGGCCTGCGCCTTGTCGGTGTAGACGGCTTCGATCACGGTGAACGTGTTGGCGCCCTCGCCGTGGCCGCCCGCGTTGAGGGTCTCGAAGGTACCGGAGCAACCGGTCTTCTCATCCACCTCATGCGCGTGCTGGTCGTGGCCGAGCGAGATGTTGAGCGTCACGTCGGCGCAGTTGATCGTCCCGCCGGCCGTGCTGCCGTCCTCGGCGTCGGTGACCGTGATCTCGTACGGCACCTGGTCACCGAACTCGGCGAACTGGCCGTTCTCCGGGATGTTGATGGTCACCTCGGGGGCGGTGTTGCCGACGACGATCTCGATGTTGTCGACGCCGGTCTGCCCGGACTGGTCGGTCACCCGCAGGGACGCGGAGTACGTGCCGGCAGCCGTGTAGGTGTGGACCGGGTTGACGTCGTTCGAGTGCGCCGAGCCGTCACCGAAGTCCCACTCGTAGGTCAGCGAGGTGCCGTCGGGGTCGATCGAGCCCTCGCTGGAGAAGGTGACCTCGAGCGGCGGCTGACCGCTGGTCGGCGTCGCCGCGACGTGCGCGATCGGACGCCGGCCGGCGCCGACGTAGTCGATCCGGTAGACACCCGAGTCGGCGTTGTTGCCGCCGAAGCCCGAGCCCCACTCGATCAGGTACAGCGAGCCGTCCGGACCGAAGTCCATGTCCATCGGCCGCTTGTAGCACCCGTTCGCGCCGGCGTTCTGCTGGCAGCCGGCCGCGCCGAGGTAGGGGAACTGACGCACGTCGGTCGCGTCGCCTTGACCATTGAGCGTGACGTGCTTGATCCAGCCGTTGTTCCACTCGCCGATGAACCACTCGTCGTCGTAGTACGCCGGGAACTGGCTCGGCGGACCGGTCGGGTCGTAGTGGTACCGCGGTCCGCCGGTCGGAGCGCCACCCGTACCGAGGCCCGGGAACCGGTTGTCGGTCTCGGAGTAGCCCATCCACATCGTCGCCGGACGGGCCGTCGGCAGGTTGGTCTGCCCAGTGTTGTTGGGCGAGTTGTTGACCGGGTTCGCGCAGTTGAAGGGCGCGCCGTAGGTGATCGGCGTCGTCGAGAAGTCCGCGTCGTTGTACGGCGTGTTCTGGCGGACACAGTAGGGCCAGCCGTAGTTGCCGGGGCTAGTGACCGCGTTGAACTCGACACTGCCCTGCGGGCCCTTGCCGGGCACGGTGGCTCCGGCGTCGGGGCCGTAGTCGCCCATCAGGAGCCAGCCGGTCTCCGGGTCGACGGTGAATCGGAACGGGTTCCGGAAGCCCATGGAGAAGACCTCGGGCCGGGTCTGTGCCGTGCCCTGCGGGAACAGGTTGCCGTTCGGAATCGTGTACGTCGAGCCGACGCCGGGTGGCGTGCCGGGGGCGATGTTCTGGATCGGCATCACCCGCAGGAACTTGCCGTTCAGGTTGTTGGTGTTCGCCGCGGTGCGCTGCGCGTCCCACGCCTGCCGGCCCGGACGCTCGTCGATCGGCGCGAAGCCGTCGGACGCGAACGGGTTGGTGTTGTCGCCGGTGGAGACGTAGAGACTGCCGTCGGGACCGAAGTAGAGCGACCCGGAGGAGTGGCAGCACTCGTCGCGCTGATGTGTCCAGGTCAGAATGACCTGTTCAGAGCTCATGTCGATCGAGTTGCCGACGACCTTGAACCGCGACACGCGTTGCTCGAGTGAGGATTGCGGAAGCGCGGAGTACGCCAGATAGATCCAGCCGCTCTGCTCGAAGTCCGGCGCCAGTTGCATGCCGATCAGGCCGTTCTCCTGGCCGGTGTAGACCGGGATCGTGCCGGCCGTGAGGGTCTGCTGGGTCTCCGGCAGCCACACTCGCACGGCGCCGTTGCGCTCGGTGAAGAACACCCGACCGCTCTCGTCGACGTCGAGCTCGAACGGGTTCTCGGTGTCGTCGTCGATCGTGATCTTCTCGAAGTCCTCGGGACCAGGCGTCGCCTCGCGCGGCTCGCCGCAGTCGGCCGGCACGGCACGCGTCGCCGTGCGGATGCCACCGAGGATGTGCTGCCGGTACTCCGGCTCGCTGAACGACGCGTCGGTGTGGCCCATGCCCGTGTACCACATGCGGCCGCCGTCGAAGTCCGAGCACCAGGCGATCGGGTGGTCGTCGTCGGTGGCGTTGCCGTCCTGCTCGTCGTACGTCGACTCGTCGACCGTCGCGAGCACGTGGACGCCGCTGTCACGCGGGCTGAAGTCGGTGCCGCCGCCACCCACGACCGGGTTGACGGGGGACTGGTAGTTGTACCACTCGTCGGTGCGCGTCCAGCGGGTCGGCAGACCGGCCGTGGACGGCTCGTCGGGGTCGGTGATGTCGACCGAGGCGGTCGGCGTGCCCGGGGGATGGTTGCGGAAGTAGCCGCCCAGCATCTCGCCGTACCAGGGCCACGTGTACTCGGTGTCGGCCGCGGCGTGGATGCCGACGTAGCCGCCACCGGCCTGGAAGTACCGCTCGAACGCGGCCTGCTGCGCATCGTTGAGCACGTCACCGGTCGTGGAGAGGAACACCACGGCGTCGTACTGCGTGAGGTTCGCGTCGGTGAAGGCCGCGGCGTCCTCGGTGGCGTCGACGTTGAAGCCGTTGTCGGTGCCGAGTTGCTCGATCGCGGCGATTCCGGGGCCGATCGAGCCGTGCCGGAAGCCGGCGGTCTTCGAGAACACGAGGATGTTCTCGAGTGCGAACAACTGCGCATCGGCGGCGTCCGCCTGGATCGACGGCGTCTTCGCGCCGGCCGGCTTCGCCGCGGTCGACTTGGCGGTCGTCGACTCGGCGGCCCCTGAACCATGGCCATGGGCGCCCTCGCCAGGGTGCGCTTGTGCCGGTGCCAAGCTGAGCGGGCCGGTCACCAGCGCCATGCACGGGGCGACGACCAGCAACGCCAGCTTTCGCCACGGCTTCATGACGCATCCTCCGAACACCAGGTCCGTATGCGTCGGCGGCTCGGGGCTCTCCGGCATGGGTTGGATCTGGATGCACGCATCGTGCTTCTCCTCGAGAGTGGCCGCGCCTGGTGGCGCAGGTGGGCGGGACGCGAGAAGAGACCGGCATCGCGCTGAACCCGAGTGAGCACGCCTTGCGGGCGAAGGTTTTTCCGAGAGGTAACGAAACTATCGCCTTGAGCCAACCCCTCCGATGATGCTGGTCCCTAAAGTTACGGCCTGGTTACGGCTAGTAGCAATAGTCAC